>SAMEA3663052__coassemble_609_pt1 | contig 16791 bp, 14 predicted proteins | sample SAMEA3663052__metabat2_low_PE_012 | metagenome-assembled genome bin SAMEA3663052 (sample SAMEA3663052) | pig gut metagenome | biome: pig gut; feature: pig-associated habitat; material: faeces | place: France | collected 2012 | reverse complement strand
CGGACTCCGGACTTGCACCAGTTAGAAACGTGCGCCGCCGAGCGCACAAAAAATCAGCGACAGAAATTTCGCGCCGCTGATTATTCCTATACTTATACTTGAAAAGCCCCTCTCTCTAAGTAGTGGCGTTGCCGCGTAGTCCATCTCTGCCGCTGAAATAACCCAGTACGTACCCTGGAGCAGGCAGTAGAGAATGGTAAGAGTCCTACGCGATGTCGCTGAGAAGATTCTTTTCATTTCTTTCAAAAACTTCCTTTCCACCAATGTCAGTCTCAAGGATTTTTGTCTTCCAGATATCCTTCTTTGGAATCGAGGTCACATCCTGTGAAAGCCAGACAAAGTCTGCGTCCTTGCCAGGTTCGATAGAGCCCTTACGATCCTCGAGATCCAGCTGAAACGCACCATTTATAGTAAGCACGCGAAGCGCGTCCTCTACAGAAATACACTCAGAAGGGAAATAAGGCTCCTCTGAATATTTCGGATCCTCGCGGTTTACCATCATATGTAGGCTGTCCATCGTATCAGGAGGTATCGTGACAGGGAAATCACTTGCCTGAGAGATTGTGATTCCGTGCTTCAGGTAAGTGCCGAGATAATACATATGCTCAGCTCTCTTTTTTCCAAGGAATGGGAACTCAAGAGGCGCATAGAGGTCAGTCTTGAAGTGCCAGTATGGGTTTACGACAGCTATAATTCCGAGATCTGCCATTCTCTCTGCCTGATCCTCGTGGCATACCTGAAGGTGGGTGATCTGATTTCTGAAGTCATCGCCCTCGACATAGTCCTGTGCAGCCTCGCAGGCATTTATCGCCTCATCTGTTGCCGCATCTCCTATCGCATGGAAGTGCGTACGATAACCTCTCTCCAAAGCCATTGTAACTCTCTTATTCAGCTCCTCCTGATCATAGTTCGGAGTACCACAGTCAAGAGGCGGCTTCTCATAAGGCTCGCGAAGATAAGCCGTGTGGCCATCTACTACTCCATCCATGAAAAACTTCACGGTGTTGAATTGCAGCTTATCATGTCCAGAAAACTCCCTGTGCAGGTTCTCGAGTCTGTCAAAAAACACCTTCGGATCCATGACTGGAAGAAGGGTAAGTGCCACTCTGTATGAGAGCTTAAGCCTCTTTTCAGCCTCCAGCTGTCTGTATGCCTCGCAGATAGCCTCCTCATGATGCCAGTATGACAGCATAGGCTCAAAAGCATTTGTGACGCCGTATGAAAGCGCGATCTTCTGATATTCAAGGATACCCTTCTTGTAATCCTCTACACCGATTTCAGGCATCGCAGGCTTCATGAGTGAGACTGCCTGCTCCTGAACGAAGCCGGTCGGCTCTCCTGTCTTTTCATCCTTTACTATGTGTCCGTTCTCCGGATCTGGTGTATCCCTTGTTATGCCACAGACCTCAAGTGCCTTGCTGTTCACCCAGACTGAATGATGTCCTGAATCGTGGATCACAACCGGCCTGTTACTGCAGACCTCGTCCAGGTAATGCTTGTCAGGGCCGGCAGGGCCAAAGAGGCCCGGATCAAATCCTGTTCCAAGAATCGGCTCATTTCCATGATGCTTTCTGGCGTAGTCTGCGACCTGCTTCTGACATTTTTCAATCGAAGTGCCATTTACCAAAGGTCCTACTAAAAGCTCCATGGTCTGTGATATGTGAGCGTGTCCCTCAGTAAATCCTGGAGTGATAAGACCGGCATCATATCTGATAACCTTGGTAGACGGTCCCTTATAGCTGTCCATCTGCTTTTTCGTGCCGACAGCGATTATTTTTCCACCAGCGACAGCAAATCCTTCGGCAATTGAGTTTTCGCTGTCAGCTGTAAAAATCTTTCCGTATATGATTTTTTCTGCTACCATTTCATTCCCTCCTCTCATGCAGCAAGCCTTCTCTTTCTCTTCTCTGCCAGGTCAGTGATCAGCAGGTAGCCAAATACAAGCAGAAGTGCTGCCAAGAATACTATAGTAGTAAGTGCGTTGATCTCAGGCGAGATGCCCTTCTTTATCATAGAGTAAACCTTGATAGGAAGTGTTACTGTCTCGGCATCTGTCAGGAAGCTTGTAATGATCAGCTCATCGAGAACCAGTGAAAAGCTCATGAATGCTCCTGCGATAACACCTGGCATGATCTCAGGCATTGTGATATGTGTGAAGGTATAGAATCTGTCAGCTCCAAGGTCCATTGAGGCTTCCTCGATAGAAGGATCCATTCCTACAAGCCTGGCCTTCACTGTGATATAGACATAAGGGAGGACCAGGGTGACATTACCTATGATAATTGTAGGAATGCCAAGGCCTATGCCTGCCCCGTTGAACATCAGAAGCATTGCGACCGCAAGCACGATCTCAGGTATTACTATAGGAAAATAAATGGAGTTTGTGATGATCTTCTTTCCCGGGAACTTTGCCTTGCCAAGTCCGACAGCACCCATCGTTCCTATAATAGTTCCTATGATAGTTACTACGACTGCGATAAAGAGTGTGGTAAGAAAAATCTGCCACAGATTTGAATCACCAAACAGCTGGGCATAATACTTTGTCGTAAAGCCACGCCAGGTCACATTTGCACGGCTGTTATTGAAGCTGAATCTGATCATTACCGCAACTGGTGCATAAAGAAGGATCATGATTACCACCAGATAGATATTGCCTGCCACCTTAAGTCCGTGGCCCTTTTTCTTTTCCTTAGGCATATTTGACTCCTTTCTACGATGCGAGATCGTCTAAGTCTCCACCGAGCTTCGTGTAAATAAGTACCATCACAAGGATTACGAGTGAGAGGATAACTGAAAGTGCTGCTCCGAAGGGCCAGTTTCTTGAAATAGTAAACTGTCTGTAGATCAGGTTACCTATGAGCATGCTGGTGCCGCCTCCGAGCATATCTGTTACCATGTAGTATCCAATACATGGGATAAATGTAAGGATTACTCCTGCGAAGATTCCTGGTGAGGTGAGTGGAAGTGTTACCTTAAAAAAAGTAACCACCGGATTTGCTCCTAAATCCTTCGAAGCCTCTATAAGGGAAGGGTCTAATTTTTCAATTGAAGAATACATAGGGAGCACTGCGAACGGAAGGAACATGTAGACCATTCCGACTGTAACCGAGAAGTTATTGTACAACAGCTGCAGCGGCTTTTTGATAAGTCCGATGTTCGTAAGGAAGGTGTTTATCGTTCCTGAGTTATTGAGCATAATTACGAAGCTGTATAGGATTACGAGTCCTGATACCCAGAGTGGAAGCATCAGAAGGATTGTGATGATTCCTGTGGTTTTCTTTTTCAGCTTGCTCATGACCATTGCCAGAGGATAGCCCATAAGTACGGTAAGGACTGTGGTCCAGAGAGCGATAATTAAAGATTCCTTTACTACATTAAAGTATACTGGCTTCAGGATTTCTGTGTAGTTCGCAAGTGTGAACTTGTACTCGACCTTTCCTAAAAGTCCCTTTGTCATGAAGCTCATGAAGACAAGCATCACAACTGGTATCAAGATAAAAAGCACCGACCAGATGGTCATCGGCCCACACATGATGATATTTGAGATTGTGGCGCGTACGGACTGCTTTCTTCCATGCTTTTCCTTCTTATCAGAGGAGGTGATTTCTTTTGCACTGCCTCCTGATGAAGACGCCTGCGCCTTTACGCTTATATCACTCATTCAGATCACCTCCTTAAGCTTTTCTGCTGTATCGAGGGTTATCTCACTTGTTTCAGGGATTACAACAGCGTCCTTCAAATCCCATGTCAGATATACATTTGTTCCAGGATCTGGGAGATCTGCGGCGTTGATGCTGTTGATTTTGATCTCGTTACCGTTGTTTATTACTGCTATTTCCTTTATCAGGTTTCCTACAAAGATTTTATCCTTTACTACTGCCTGAATTGAAAATCCCTCTGGCTTCTCAGTCGAAATCTTCATGTGCTCAGGCCTTACGCAGATAGAAACAGGATCGTTTACTTTTACAGTACCAATAGTGGTGTTTGCTGCAAGCCCCTCGACGGTTCCGACCTCAGTTCCGATTGAGAGGACTCCGTCCTTTTCTCCTGTAATGATGCCGTCGAAAAGATCTGACTCTCCGATGAAGTTTGCTACGAATCTGGTACGAGGTTTTAAGTAAATCTCCTTCGGTGTTCCGATCTGCTCTACTACTCCGGCGCTCATTACAGCGATCCTGTCGCTCATCGTAAGTGCCTCCTCCTGATCGTGGGTGACATATACGAAGGTGATCTCGAGCTTTTTCTGAAGTCGTTTGAGCTCGATCTGCATCTGCTTTCTGAGCTTCATATCGAGAGCTCCGAGAGGCTCGTCTAAGAGAAGGACCTTTGGCTTATTGATAAGTGCTCTCGCGATTGCGACTCTCTGCTTCTGGCCTCCGGACATCTGGGTGATTCTCCTTCTCTCGAAGCCCTCGAGCTGAACCAGCCTAAGCATCGTGGTAACGCGCTCCTTTATCTCTGCCTTCGGGACCTTTTTTACTTTTAGTCCGTAGGCGATGTTGTCGAATACGTTCATATTTGGAAAGAGGGCGTAGTTCTGGAAAACTGTGTTTACGGATCTCTCATACGGTTCCTTCTTTTCGACGTTCTCGCCTTCTACTTTTACAAGACCGGAGGTCGGCAGCTCGAAGCCAGATATCATTCGAAGCGTTGTAGTCTTTCCGCAGCCAGAAGGTCCGAGGAGTGTAAGGAACTCGCCTTCCTCGATATTGAGATTACAATTTTTTACTACATGATTGGAGCCATACCATTTCTCCACATTTGTCATTGATACTATAGGTGCTGCCATAATGATCACCTCCGTTTAGTTGATTGCGTCTAATCCACGCTCGTTTGTCCTGATTCTCATTGCGTCCTCGATATCGGTGATGAACACCTTGCCGTCACCGGTCTTTCCGGTCCCGATAATTGACGCGATATCCGCGAGGATTCCATCGCACTTTTCATCCTCTACTACTGTAAAAATAAGAATCTTCGGCAGGAGGTTTATATCCTCTCCTGAAAAATGCATCTCGTCTATGTAACCTCTCTGCTTTCCTGATCCCATAACTGAGAGAACTGTAAGTCCCTCACAATCGTGTGTCAGCAGGATGTTCTTGATTCCTCCAAGTTTTTCAGGTCTTGTAATAATCTCTATCTTCTTCATTTGCTTCCTCCTTAAAATGTTAAAAGGCGATTGGCTCATCCCACAGCTTAAGTGGTCGTCCAATCAGGTTCTCTTTTGCGTTTTTATAACACTCGTATCCCCAGGCCACGTCTTCTACAGGCATTCCTTCTATAGATACAAGGATTATTTCATCATCACTTACTCTTCCCTCTCTCTTGCCCCGGACTATCTGTCCGAGCTCTGAGATGTCATCCATCTTCATCAGGCCATCTCGGACCATATAAACGAAGTCCTCGCCCATGCATCCGGTGTGATTTCTCCTGCCCTCGTCATCGTAGCCCTCGTTGTCCTCGTCGGCGTAGTTTTCATACATTCCGATGTTATCAACTACCTTTTTAAATGGAAGGATTGATTTGTAATCCATATTAAAGGTAGATGTCGAAATGACCGTGGCTCCTGGCTTTATCCATTCGGCCTTGTACTCCGGCCACTCACCTTCCTTGCAGGAGACAGCCTCTGTTATGATATCAGAATCTCTGATTGCCTCCTCAAGTGTAGCGGCGACGGTTACTTTTTTAACCCAGGGAAAATTAACCTCTATAAACTCCTTGGCTTCTAGGGCCGTGGCACTCGTTGGCGATGAACCCTTGATTTTTATCTCCTCGATGGTTTTTATTTTTGAAAGGATAGCCATCACTGAGGACTTTCCTATAGGACCGGCTCCAATCAGCGCCAAGGTCTTTGAATCCTTTCTCGCGAGAAGCTTTGCTGCAAGTCCCGGCATTGCGCCAGTTCTTACGGAGCTAAGAAGATTTGCGGACATATAGGCGAGCGGCGCTCCGGTCTCAACGTCATTTAACATCATCATAAGTATCGATCTAGGAAGTCCGTGCTGTCTGTTCCTGCCGTTTGATCCGTACCATTTGCATCCGGCTAGATGGAAACGTCCTCCTATATAAGCCGGCATTGCGATGAACCTGCGGTCCGCTGCGTTGTTTAATGGAAATCCCGGTATATCCGAGTGCTTCGGGAAGTAGAGCATCATTCCGTGCTGGTCGTGATCAGGTCCTCCCATGATTGCGTCGCCGTCCTCTAATAATCCGACGACCTCCTCCATCACATCTACCGCTCTTCCTGCATCAAGAACTCCAGCCTCTACCATATCGTCCTCTGATAGCCAAAGGATCCTGATTTTTTTATTTGTCTCCTTGTGTGTCAGCTGACTTCTAATATCGAGTGCCATCTTTTTCTTCCTTTCTCAGCTGTTAACTCATCAACTCGTTGTACAGATCATCCATTTTTGAAATCTGCTCATCTGTTGTGCAGAGGTTCTCATTGTCCTTCCACATCTCTGTGTATTTGGTAACACATGGGTTATCATAGTAATTGTCAGGGAGCAGATCCTCTATCTCACTTCTTTTAATGATAGGAACTCCACCATATTCGTTAATAGTCTTTGCTGACTCCTCAGGCAGATAGGTAAAATCGATAAACTTCTCTGCCAGATCCTTTCTGGTTGAAGTCTCTGCAACAGACCAGTTCTGTGTATATCCAAGTCCGGTTACTGGTACTATATCGAATTCGTCCCAGTATTCTTCTGAATCTGCACACAGATAGTTGTAATCCCAGCAAAGTGCTACCGAACACTCACCGGATTCCAGCTGTGAAAGCGCTGAGGCTCCGACAAAGGATTTGACGTTTTTCTTATACTTCTTTAGAAGTGCCTGCGCGTCAGCCAGCTGCTTATCATCTGTACTGTCTATCGGATATCCGCATGCTCTTAAGGCTTCTGCATAAAGTGAAATCGTTGCGTTTACTGAACAAATCTGATCCTTAAAGGCCGGATCTGCAAGATCTGCAAATGAAGTGATTTTCTTCGGACAGGTCTTTTTGTTATATACGACACAGGTGTAAAGAGGTCCTGAAATAGGAACTGTGTAGGTAAAGTCCTCATCTCCGATAGGTCCTGAACCATCTGCCATAAAGGTTTCCTGGTCGACGTACTTTAAGTTCGTCATGGAATCCTTATCGAGCTTCTCTATAAGACCTGCATCCTTAAATGCCTTTACGTAAGCACTCTCGAGATCTATTACATCATAATCCTGCTTACTGTTTATCATCTTTGAAAGGATCTCGTTCGTATCCTCTATATAGGTGACGTTTACTTCTACTCCATATTTTTTCTCGAAGTCCTTAACCACCTCTTCAGAACAATCACCATCCCACATAAGAAGATTGAGCTTTTCTGCTGATCCTGAATCTCCCGATGCGCTTGAGCTGCTGCTTCCACATCCTGTAAGCATTCCCACAGCCATTGCTGAGGTAAGGATTGTTGCGAGGATTCTCTTTTTAAAATTTCGTCTTGTCATATGCTGCTCCTTTCATAAAAAAAAGAAGTGCTGCATCTTTGCAACACCTCTCTGTGTTTAATATTCAGGTTGTGATCAGCGATTACAAAAAAGGAGCCGTCCCATTCAGGGGGCGACTCCTTTGTCTCTTTCGTATCAACTTGTCGTAATGATAGTCCTCCTCGGATTAATTGTCAAGCGTAAATTTTATTTTTGGCAAAAATATCTGAAAATTAATAGATTTCCTCTGGAAAAATTGGTGGAATTTTCGCTCTTGACAGAATGATACGAAAAGTGATATCATTTCAGTCAAAATTCAAATACGAACACGCAAGGGAGCGCCTTTATGGCGCTTCTTTTTTTGTCCTAATGAACTGTTTTAACTCGGCAGCCGGATCCAGTCCATTAAGCAGTGTTCTTCTTTAGAAATGGAGGTTTCGTCTATGAAAAAGAGAATTAAGAAATTGCTGGCCGTAATGCTCGCCGGTGTAATGACAGTTTCTATAATGACTGGCTGTGGTTCTTCCTCAGCCAGCGGAGACTCAGCCTCAGGTTCAGCCTCTTCTGATGAACTGAATATTATCATTTGGGATGGTACCTGGTCCGAGGATATGTTCAAGGACTTCACTAAAGAAACCGGAATAAAAGTAAATATCAGCTACATTTCAAATACCGATGAGCTTCTGACAAAGCTGGTAAATGGAAGCGTAACCTACGATGTAATGGATCTCGAGGGCGCCTATGTCAACACCTTCATTAAGAACGGTCTTCTGACTGAAATCGATGATGACAAGGTTCCTAACCAGTCAAATATCATCGATGAGTATACGTCAGAAGGCCCTATCGGTGACGAAGATCTGAAATACACAGTTCCTGATATGGCTCCAAACTACACCACAGTCGTCTATAACAAGAAGACCTGTCCTGTCGAGATCAAGAGCCTCAAGGATCTGACAAACCCGAAGCTTAAGGGCAGAGTTGCTCTCGTCGATTCTACTATCTCTCTGTACGGCGCAGCTCTTCAGTGCTTAGGATACAAGGCTGATTCTACTGATGAGAACGAAATCAAGAAAGCCAATGACCTTTTGATGAAGATCAAGGAGAACACCAAGGCCTTCGTCGGTGAGACCGCCGTTCCTCAGCTCGAGGATGGTGAGGTCGATGCAGCTCTCTGCTGGGACTATCCTACTCTCTGTGGTGACAGTGAGGACAACTGGGACAAGTTCGGATATGTAAGCCTCGATGGCGGTGTTGAGAGATGGGCACAGTACTGGGCTATCTCCTCTGCTTCAAAAAATAAAGAGAACGCCGAGAAGCTCATCAACTTCGTCTTAAAGCCTGAGGAGTACTCAAAGAGTCTTAACGAATACGCAGTTCCACCACTTTTAAAGCCAGACCTTATCAAGAAGTACCTGCCTGACAACTACTTAGACAGTCCTGCTATGACAAAGATGACAGACGATCTGTTTGATAATTCCTGGGAAGCTTCCGTTTCTGAGGAACAGATTGACATAATGGATACCTACTATACACAGCTGAAGGGTGAATAAAACGATCCATTTTCTGGAGAAAATTCAGGTCCGAGATGCTGATAGACATTATGGTTACTTATTTTACAAAGCAATAGGTGAATTAATGAGTGATACTGCAATAACAATTCGATATCTGAATGAGGAGGATATGATTAAGGCGGGGGTTTTGGACGCCCCTGCCTGCATCGAAACAATCGAGGAGGTCCTTGGGCTTCTCTCTGACGGCGACGTGCTGATGGGTGGTAAAAATCACCGCGAACATGGCATTCAGCTTATTTTTCCAAGAAAAAGCCCGATAAAGGACTTCCCACTTGAGGACAGCCCGGACAGAAGATTCATGTCGATGCCGGGTTACCTGGGCGGGCGGTTTCATATGGCCGGTGAAAAATATTACGGCAGCAACGGCAGAAATGTCTCAAAAGGCCTGCCGCGTTCGATCCTGATGTGCACGCTTAGTGACGTCGAGACCGGCGCACCTGTCGCCTACATGTCCGCAAACCTCTTGTCCGCAATGCGCACCGGCGCCGTGCCTGCCGTTATGGCTAAGTATTGTGCCAAGGAAAAAATAAACACAATCACCCTTTTAGGTACCGGCGAGATCAACCGCGCCTGCCTCCGCTGCTTCGCAGCTATGTATCCTGACATCAGGACTGTAAAGCTCAAGGGCAGCTCGCCTGCTTCGAAGAGCGCCGCCGCCATGAAGGATTTTATTGAGGAGAAATTTCCTCAAATAGAGAATGTCATCATATGTGATACTCTCGAGGAGGCATGCCGTGATACTGATATCATAAGCGAGGCTGTCTCCACTATCAACCGCCAGTGGCCTGTCGTTGATCCTGCCTGGCTTTCCCCTGGAACCACGATTATCTCTTCCGGAACGATGGATTTTACAAGTCATGACTTCATTGCTGATCACATGAAAAAGGTAGTCGACAACAAGGGTATGTACGACGACTACGTGAAGGTTTATCAGGAATATGACAAGGACGGGCAGAAGCTTTCTACCGGTACTCCGGGAATATTTTTCTCAGAGATGATTGCAAACGGACGCATCAAGGACTATGATGTAACTGAAATCGGTGATATCATCCGCGGCAGAGCCAGGGGCCGTACAAACGATGATGATATCTACCTGATAAGCGCCGGCGGTATGCCGATCCTCGATATCGGCTGGGGCTATGAGTGCTACAACCGCGCAAAGAAAAACGGCATCGGTACAGAGCTTACGCTCTGGGACAGCCCGTTTATGGGGCTGTGAATAAGAAAGGAGTTTCATGGAAAATTTTACACATTACATTCCGACTGAGTATCATTTCGGAAAAGGTGCACTCGATTGTCTCGGTGAGTGCCTGAGCAGATTTGGACAGAATGTCCTCCTGACCTACGGAGGTGGTTCAATAAAAAGATCTGGCCTCTATGACAAAATAATTGACATCTGCAAGGGTGCCTCTCTCAATGTGACTGAACTGCCGGGTGTAGAGCCAAATCCGCAGATTAAAACTGTACGCAAGGGTATCGCTCTCTGCAAATCCGAAAGCATAGACGTTATCCTCTCGGTTGGCGGTGGAAGCACTATTGACTGCTCAAAGGCCATTGCTGCCGGATGCTATTATAACGGAGATCCTTGGGATATGGTCCTCGCTGGTGGCAGCAATGAAAAATCTCTTCCTCTGGTTGATGTGATGACTCTTGCTGCGACAGGCTCAGAATTCGACCCAGACGCCGTTATCTCAAACGAGGAGACAAACCAGAAACTCGATGGCAAATACTGCTGTCCAAATGTTTCAATCTGCGATCCTACGTTTACTTTTTCAGTACCAGCAAACCAGACGGCCGCCGGAAGTGCTGATATCATGAGTCACATCTGCGAGCAGTATTTCTCAAGAGTTTTCGACAGCGATCTGTCTGAGGCAATTGGCGAGGGGATCCTGAAATCTGTTATCAAGAATCTTCCTAAAGCTCTTGCCGACCCTTCTGACTACAGTGCCCGCGCTAACCTGATGTGGGACAGCTCTGTTGCCTGCTCCGGAATCCCTGCCTACGGCAAAATCCCTACGAACTGGCCGTGCCACGCTATGGAGCATGAGCTTTCCGGCTTTTACAACATCACTCACGGTGTCGGCCTTGCTATTCTCACTCCGCGCTGGATGCGCTTCATCCTTAAAAAGGATCCGACGGTTACCCCACGTTTTGTTCAGTTCGCAAGAAACGTCTGGGGTCTTGATAGTGACGACGATGCAGCCCTCGCCAGAGAGGGAATCGAAGCTCTTGAGGACTTCTTTGCATCTGTAAATCTTCCTTCTACGCTGACTGAGCTCGGCATCGGAGATGAGCATTTTGGCGATATGGCTGATGATATCGAGCAGGTATCAGGTGGTCTCGAGGGCGACTATGTACCACTTACCAAAGAGGATATCGTAAACATCTATAAAGACTGCCTTTGAATTTATTTCTGGACATGTATGGCCGGGGCCCGCTTTCGCGGGTCCCGGCTTCTTGCTTTTACGGACCTGGATTGATTTCTGCTCTCCAGTACGTAATTTTCTCTCGCTGTTTGACTTGCTTTCCGTACCAATCTTCATTTTCTGACTTTTGGTACGGAAATTCACGGTTCGATCTCACATGATTTCCGTACCAATCTTCGTCTTTTGTCTTTTGGTACGGAAATTCACGGTTTGATCTGGCTTGCTTTCCGTACCATTCTTCGTTTTCTGACTTTTGGTACGGAAATTCACGGTTTAATCTGACATGATTTCCGTACCATTCTTCAATTTTTGCTTTTTGGTACGGAAATCCACTGCTTTCTATGACTTGCTTTCCGTACCATTCTTCATTTTTTGCTTTTTGGTACGGAAATCCACTGCTTGCTATGACTTGATTTCCGTACTATTCTTCATTCTTTGCTTTTTGGTACGGAAATCCACTGCTTGCTATGACTTGATTTCCGTACTATTCTTCATTCTTTGCTTTTTGGTACGGAATTTCGCTACTTGTCCTGGCTTACTCAACCTTATTTATCATCGCAAGCACTGCATCCTTGATCGCAGTATTAACCTGCTTTGCTTTTTCAAGCGTATCCTGGCAGGAATAGAAGTAGAACTTGATCTTCGGCTCTGTGCCAGACGGGCGGATTGCAAACCACGAATCATTTTCCAGAAAGAATCTCAGGCAGTTTTGAGGAGGGATATCATCAAATCCGTTAATGTAGTCTATTATCCTGCTGACTTTTATCCCAGCGATTTCTTTCGGCTCGTTTTCACGAACCCACTTCATCATGCGTGCTATGTGCTCAGAGCCCTCGATTCCTTCAAGCACAATGTTCGGCTCATCCTCTGCAAAGCAGCCGTACTTCTGATAAATCTCATTCAAGACATCCCAGAGAGTCTTGCCCTGTTTCCTGTAATAGGCAGCTGCTTCTGCCACCAGCATTCCGGCAGATATTCCATCCTTGTCACGAATGTCCTCGCAGGCCGCATAACCTACCGACTCCTCATATCCGAACAGATAGGTGTAGCCATGTTCGTGTAGATACGGTATTTTGCCACAAATATTCTTGAAGCCTGTCAGCGTCTCAAACATTTCAACGCCGTATGCCTTCGCGATTCTTGTCGATAGTGTCGAGGTCACGATAGACTTCACCATTGCACCCTTTTCCGGCAGAGTGCCTGCGCTCTTGTGTCCCTCGAGTATGTAGTTTACGAGCAGATAACCCGTCTGATTTCCATTCAGCGGTACGTATTCACCGTCAGAATTTCTGATTTCTATAGCGAAGCGGTCGGAGTCTGGATCTGTTGCAAGAAGAAGCTCAGCGCCTGTCTTTCTGCCGTACTCCTCACTCAGCTTGAAAGCCTTCGGATCCTCAGGATTCGGATATCCAACCGTCGTAAAATCCGGGTCAGGCTTTTCCTGTTCCGGCACTATCGTCCAATTCGTAAATCCTCTGTCGGTAAGCATCTGCCTGAAAGGTATCGAACCACAGCCATTCAGCGAAGTGTAAACCAATGGAATCGATAGGTCTAGCTCATCGCCTGAGTGAATTGCGAGCGCTTCTATTCTGTCGAGGTACATACGATCGTATTCGCCACCGAGAACGGTGATTCTACCGGATGCAGCCATTTTATCATAATCAGAAGTCTTTACGCCGTTCCACTGGTCTACTTTTTCAATGCACTCGGTCATCGCGTCAGCGATTTCGGCCGAAACCTGGCAACCGTCATCCCAATATGCCTTGTAGCCGTTGTATTCCTTCGGATTGTGCGAGGCTGTGATATTGATGCCGGAGACGGCGTGGAGCTTTCTTATCATGAAGGCGAGCTCCGGTGTCGGCCGAAGATCCGGGAAGGTGTAAACCTTTATTCCATTTGCCGCAAAAATGCCTGCTGCCAGCTCTGAAAATTCCTTTGAAAAATGCCTCGGATCGTGAGCTATCACGACTCCCCTTTCCATTGCCTCTCGTCCATTGCTTACGATAAAATCAGCGATTCCCTGCGTGGCGCGCCCGACTGTTACCGCATTCATGCGGTTTGAACCGGCTCCTATTTTGCCACGGAGACCAGCCGTTCCAAACGACAAATCCTTGTAAAATCTGTCGCGGATTTCGTCATCGTCAGTTACCTGCGCAAGCTCCTTGTAGAGTGCGCCATCCTTTGGAAGCTTCTCGAGCCATTCGTTGTATTTTTCCCTATAATCCATATGCCCTCCTAGATTCCGAGTTCCTTCATCACTGCACGAATTCCCTGCTTATTGTAGATATCCCGGTAATATGCCACCTCTTCATTGATAAGCCTGTCGATGACTCTGATACCCAAAAGCTCAACAGGGGCCTTGTCATCTGTCAGAATGCAGCTGCCGCCGTTCTGCTTTACAAGCTCGCCCGACACCTGCTCCATCATCTGGGTAAATTCAGGATCACCGGAATAGAGCATCGCATTCATATCAAGATTTTCTTTAATGCTGCTGTCCGTGCTTGCGAAAAGCTCGCGATTCGTGCTGCCATCGACATCAGCAGTGTAGACCGTCGGAAACACTGAGCAGATCGTGTCGGTCAGATAGTCGGTGATCGAGCCCTTTGACTGGCCGCGCATATTCATATTTACAACCATGACGCCGCCATCATTTAAATGTTCTTTAACCATTTGAAAGAACTCGACAGACGACATCGAGAACGGAATCGTGATGTCCTGGTAGGCGTCAACCATGATCACATCATATTTCTTATCGACTGCATTAAGGTATGCGCGGCCGTCGTATGTCACGACCTTTGTAGACTTCGGCTCGTCGAAATATTTGCGCGCGAGGTCGGTTATTTTTTGATCAATCTCAACACCCTCGCAGTGGGCTGTCGGCAGGTACTCGCTGCACTGGTGCGCGAACGTGCCCGAGCCCATGCCGAGAATCAGCACATCCTGGTCCTTGTAGGCGTTTTTCGTCATCAGCGGCGCCGCCATCGCGTAATCGTAGTACATACCGGTCAGACTTTTGCTTTTGTTATAGACCGACTGCACGCCGAAGAGCACGTTTGTCGAGAGCGCGACCTGCTGCCCGTTGTCCGTTACACGCAGATAATTGTAAGTGCTCTCGCCCTCATATTTGACATTTGCGCCATTTTCCCAAAACGCGAAGTTGGTCTGGTGTCCGAATACGACGCACAGTGCAAAAATCAGGCAGGCAGCGATTATTTTTTTCTTGTGGTGCGAAAACCCGATGCTCAGGAAATATATCAGAGAGAGCGCGATCAGTATCCCTGAAAAAATAAGAAAGGTCACGTTTGTTCCCACCGCCGGGATTGTCACGAAGGTCGGCATGAAGGTTCCGATGATACTGCCGATTGTGTTCGCGGCGCCCAAGGTTCCTACGATTTTGCCGTTGTCCTCGAGGCTTCCCATCGTGTATTTCGCGAGCGACGGCGTGACCGTGCCGAGGAGGAACAGCGGGAAGACAAAGACGACCGTGCAGACGACGAATGCCGCGACTATCAGGAATCCGTGGCTCACCTGAAAAATCAACAGCGCCGAGATTCCTATGATCACGTATTTACCAACGACCGGTATCAACGCAAGCCAGATCGCGGCGATAAGAATCCTGCGGTAGAGCTTGTCCGGATCCGGATCCTTATCAGCGGATCTGCCGCCGTAGACATTGCCGAGCGCCATTGCGATCATTATGGTCCCGATGATTATCGTCCAGACGATCTGCGACGACGAAAAGTACGGGCTTATCAGTCGCTGTGCCCCGATCTCGACAGCCATTAACGCCATGCCGGAGAAGAATTCTGTTAAATAGAGGTAGGTTTTGTTCTTAAGTATTTTTCTTTCTTTCATGGTTCTATTTTAAAGAAAGTTGGGGGTTGTTGCAATGACTTATATGCAAAAATTTCCGTGTTTACGAGAATACCTGACTCAGATTTATAGTTTGCACTTTATATGATTGTTTCAACGTCCATCTGGAATTTTTCAAAAAAAGCGGTCCCGCATTATACGAGACCGCCTGAATATTTAGCTGTTCGAAATCATCAGGTCACGAGTAACTTTCGACCGTGATTTTTATTTTTCTTAGACGCCTGCGTCCTTCAGAACTGCCTTCAGAGTATCAGCTGACTTGTGCAGCTCAGCAAGCTCCTCATCTGAGAGCTCGTAAGGAATCAGCTCGTCGATTCCGTCTGCTCCGACGATTGTCGGCATCGAGAGGCAGACACCGTCGATTCCGTATTTTCCTTCGATGTATGAGGAAACAGGAAGGATCGACTTCTCGTCGCGGACGATTGCCTCGCAGATACGGCGGACGCTCATTCCGATTCCGTAGTAGGTAGCGCCCTTTTTCTTGATGATCTCGTAAGCGGAATTCTTGACTTCTTCGGCGATTCGCGTCGTCTCAGCATCGTGGTCAGTGTAGCCTCTCATCTCGCAGAACTTGTGGATTGGCACTCCTGAGACGTTTGCCGAAGACCATGCTGCGATCTCAGAATCGCCATGCTCACCGATGATGAAAGCGTGTACGGAACGGGCGTCAACTCCAAGATGCTCGCCAAGAAGATACTTAAATCTTGCCGAATCAAGTGTCGTTCCGCTGCCTAAAACTCGGTTCTTCGGGTATCCTGAGAGCTTCAGCGCAACCTGCGTCAAAATGTCGACCGGGTTCGCAACAACAAGCAGGATTGCGTCCTTATTGTACTTTACAATTTCCGGTATGATTGACTTGAAGATCGCGGTATTTTTCTTCACAAGGTCAAGTCTTGTCTCACCCGGCTTCTGCGCAGCGCCGGCGCTTATGATGATAAGCCCGGCATCAGCGAGATCCGGATAGTCGCCGGCATATATCTTCATCGGCTTTGCAAAAGGCAGGCCGTGGCTGATATCAAGCGCTTCGCCCTCTGCCTTATCCTTGTTCGCATCTATAAGAACAATCTCTGAAAAAACCGAGCCCTGCATCAGTGAATAAACCGATGCGCTGCCCACGAAACCGCAGCCGATCATTGCCGCTTTCCTGAAATCTGGTGTTGCCATAACTGTCATCCTCCTTTGAAAAATACGGCCATCGCGCCATTTGCGCGGAGCCTGTTGAATCATGTTAGTCTGTTTGGCTGTCAAGCTTTGTTACTTTTTCCAGCCTTCTTGTCTTGTTACTCTTTTTGCTCTTCCCTTGTTACAGCTATGATTATATACCCCTAATGGGTATTTGTACAGTTGTATTTCCAACATTCTTGAAAAAATAAAAGTTTTCACGGGGATGTGTTACGATGTTTTACGTGTGAAATCAGGAATTTCTAGAATTCACACGTAGTCTTTTCTGGACTTCTACGTGTGAA
>SAMEA3663052__coassemble_608_pt1 | contig 16799 bp, 13 predicted proteins | sample SAMEA3663052__metabat2_low_PE_012 | metagenome-assembled genome bin SAMEA3663052 (sample SAMEA3663052) | pig gut metagenome | biome: pig gut; feature: pig-associated habitat; material: faeces | place: France | collected 2012 | reverse complement strand
GCGGACTCCGGACTTGCACCAGTTAGAAACGTGCGCCGCCGAGCGCACAAATAAACGGAGGCCGCTTAATAACGGTCTCCGTTTACTTTTACCTCTCAATCCTATTCTGAAGCATCGTACCAACTGCTTCCGCAAACATATCAAGACTCTTTATCCTCGCGAAATCCGCTCCGTAGATTCGATGTACCGCCGAAAGGCTGTCATCGCCGCCTGTAAATACACAGAGCACCTGAATGCCCTTCATTCTCGCTGAGTGAACCTCAGCCGCGGTGTCCTCTACACCCATATCCGCGGCATAATCCCTGTAGACACCGTCTCTGGTTCTTACCTTTATCATGTCGTTCGGAGTGCAGTCAGACAAGACGATAAGGATCTTGTTGTCGGCGTGATTTTCCTCGAGAGGCTTTGTATCTGATCTGGTCATAAGTCCCGCCGCCAGCCTTATCGCGATGCCATCTCTGTTTGCGCCGGTAGTGAAGTATTTAAAGATTTCTTTGTTCTTATCCTTTTCACTGTAATCACGATAGAGATTTAAGACCGTATAGCCGGTAAGTGAGCAGAAAGACATGACTCTTACCGGGATATTACACCTCGTAAGCGCCTCTGCTATCATATAACCCTGAGCTGATACGATCTCCTGCCTGTGGATCTGCGATGTCGAAGCGTCAAGCAGCAGATCAACTGATACATTTCCGCTGTCTCCGGGTATTATTTTCTTAAAAATCCTGTCGTCATCCAGGTGTATTGCGCGCCAGATTTTTTCTGGTTTTAAAATACCCGACTTCGTACTGATCTCCTGGTCCTCCATACGGACAAGAAGGGAATTTCTTATTTTTTCAGTAAGACGCTCTATCTGAACACGATGAAGCTGCTCGCTGTCGTGATAGATCTGCTCGTTTTCAGAAGCCTGCTCTATGGCCTTCCGGTGCATTTTTCCGGCAAAACCGGCCTTAAGCATTTTTTCCTCATAGGCGCCACGGGTGATATGGAGCTTTACATCGGCGTGATTTCCGGTACAGTAATCCTTCTGGAGAGCTTTTACAGCCGCGTCATCGCAGATGGATTTGCCGAAATAATTGGTGATGTAATCCTTCATCCCCTCATCCGACTGGGCTGTGTACTTTGCGAAACTTACTGACAGGTGACTCTGATCCACAACCGCACCGCCATACTCATTCACGTGCTCTCCGTAGCCAAAGGACATCCGCCTTACAGGCCCGCTGTTATCGCCAGCCGCTGACCTTTTCTTAAAAACAGCCACAGGAGAGGCCACATAAACCTGGAGCCTGTCCAGGAATGTCTTCTTATGAGCTCCGGAGGTATACGGAAAATAAGTCTTAAGCACTTCATCTATCCGTGCTATCGCGCCATCAGTATCGAGATCCCCCGGTATCTCTATCGCGTCTAAGAGCTTTCTGTCTACTACATCCGGCAGGTCAGCGTCCTCGCCAAGGCAGTGGCGCAGATGGCCGTGTGTTACAGCGATAAGCCTCTGACCAGCGGAATCCTCGAAGTTTATATCGCCTCTTGACTCCTCTATCGCTCCGGCCGCGTAATCAGCCCTCAGGTCATAAAGAGCCGGTCGCTCACTGTTTTCCTTTAAAAAAGCACCGTTTTCCATGGCGATCCAGAAAAGGCTCTCATAGACGGACTGGTTTATTTTTTCATGGAAGGAGTTGTAGTAATCCATAAGCTTTTTCCAGTCATATCGCCTGTGTATCACGCCTACCATGGTATTCCAGTAGATATCGGCATGTCCGTTCTCATCATATACCCTGAAACCGGTGTCGATGGAATAGTCATGAGCTCCGTTCCATATCAGATTCGATGCGCGCTTTTTTTCAAAATCTGTTATGTCCATTATTTAAAGATCTTGTCTCTCTTAAGATTTTTAGGAAATCTTACAGTAATTATGTCATCCACAAGCTGCCTCTCATAACTGTCGAAGCATTTGTTCACGATACCGAGCTGCAGTGCAGCATTTACTCCCAGTCCGTTCTCCATCATGTGTATTGCAGAAAGAAGTCCTCGAAGGTCGAGAGCCTTGGATGAGATTTCCCCGCCCTCGCATTTTTTCCTGATCTCAGTGAAAAGCTCCGCAAACTGCGATACATACTCATACTTTAGTGAGGAAAAATTCGTGCTGATAAGCTTCTTCAGGTTTTCCTCGGTTATCACCGGCATCTGGATTATCATAAAACGGGAAGCCAGGGCCTCATTTATCTCACGGGTTCCGGCATAGCCATAGTTCATGGTACCTATAAATCTCGTCGCTTCATCAAGCTCTACCCTCTCGTACCCAGGTACATCGATGACATGCCTGAAATCAAGAGCAGCGTGGAGAACAGCAAGCGACTCGTTCTTTGCCATATTTACCTCGTCGAGGATTCCAAAGCCGCCCTCCTCCGCGCATTTTAGTATTGGTCCTTTTCTTAAGGAAACCTCGCCGTTTTTAAAGGTATCGGTACCGATAAGAGCAGCGGCATCAGCGTTTACATACAGGGAAATATCCCACTGGGGACGTCCGAAGGCCTGGGAAAGACCTTCTGCAAGGACATTTTTTCCTGTGGCCTTTGGGCCCACGAGAAGAAGGTTCTCACCGGAAAGAATTGCGGACAGCGCCTCCTCCCAGATTTCAGCGCCATAATAGTTATACCGTGGAACCGGGATTCGCTTCTCCAGCCCTGGATTTACCTTGTGGGAGAGTCTGAAATCTGTTACATCCTTCAGGATACCTTCGGATACGCCTTCATTTTTTAAAAAATCAATGATATCACTCATAAAAATTTCCTTACAAAATAACAGGCCGCCACGCTATCCTGAAACAGCGCAGCGGCCTTTATTAATTACAGATTAGAATTTCTTTTATGCTGCCGCTGCAGTAAATGTACCAGCAGAAGCCTTCTTCTTTCCATCTATCAGAACTATTGCTACATAGAATATCGTCCAGATAAGAGATACTATGTATGCGGCTGTCCAAGGAAGTCTGAAACCTATCTGAGCGTTCATGATGAATGCACAGGTAACGAATGAATAGAACGCGCCGGCGATCATCGGCATCCAGACAAATTTAGCCTTTCCATGTGTATACAGGTAAACAGCGATACATGCAAGAGCAAACAGTGAGATCATCTGGTTAGACCATGCGAAGTATCTCCAGAGAACATTGAATCCGTTAGCATCGAGCTTAGCCCATACCAGGATTACGTAAACAAGCGCGAATATAGGGATAGCAAGAAGTATACGCTTTGCGTTATTATCCTGTTTCAGATGGAATGTATCCGTCAGTGTAAGACGCAGTGAACGGAGTGCTGTATCACCTGAAGTGATAGGAAGCACGATAACACCAATGATAGCGATCATACCACCAACAGGTCCGAGTGCGTTCTTGCAGAGGATTCCTACTACTGAAGTAGCACTAACAGCAGTAAGCTGTCCACCTATCATTGTGTTGAATGTCCATGCCTGTGTAGCATTGTCGAAGAGCATTGTAACACCACCGTGAGAAGCGCCGAGATTAATCATTCCAAGCGTTCCGGCTGCCCAGCACATAGCGATGAATCCCTCTGTGATCATCATATCGTAGAATACGATACGTCCCTTCTTCTCGCTCTTGATTGTACGTGAGATAAGAGCTGTCTGTGTAGAATGGAATCCTGAGAGGATACCGCAGGCTACAGTAACGAAGAAGATAGGAATGAAGTGATGTCCATCAGCTGCCAGTGGGCCAGAGCCGAAGTAAGCTGCGAAATCAAATCCACCGTCCTTAGCATACTGGCCTACTGTATTCCAGTTAGCCCAGACATCTGTAAGAGGATAACCCTTTGCAAAGATAGCAACAAAGATACCTACTGCTGACAGAACCAGGATAGCTCCGAATATAGGATAGATACGTCCAATGATCTTATCGATCGGGAATAATGTAGCTATCAGGTAATAAATAAAGATACATGAATAAACGATCCAGGTTACGGCATCTGTAGCTGCTCCGGTTCTTCCAAGTACCTGAGTATTGAAGATATCACCAGGAGTGTAGATGAATACTGCTCCGACTAACAGAAGCAGGATGCAGATGAAGACATCATACAGATAATACACAACCTTGTTGGTGTACTTCTGTACGAACTGAGGCATCTGAAGTCCTCCGTCTCTTGTGCAGATCATACCAGAGAAATAATCGTGCATTGATCCACCGATTACGTTTCCGATAGGGATTGCAAGGAAAGCGATAGGTCCGAAAAGGATACCCTGGATAGGTCCAAGGATAGGACCGGTTCCTGCGATATTGAGGAGGTTGATAAGACTGTTCCTCCATGTAGCCATAGGAACGTAATCCACTCCATCCTGCTTAGCATAAGCAGGTGTTTCTCTGTCATCCGGCTCGAAGACCTTCTCACAGAAACGTCCGTAGAGAGCTCCACCGCAGACCAGGATGATCAGTCCGATGATAAAAGTTGCCATTGAAAAAATACCCTTCTTTCTTTTTAATCTAGAAAAAATTTTAATGCACCGGTGAATAAAATTCAACTGCAAAAGTTAAAAATAATGTACAAAAAGCCGCACATTGTAATAAAATCCGACTTTGTGTACATTATAGGTGAATTATTTTCACTTGTAATCTGCAACTGTAAACATAGGTTTAACTGTAACTATCTGTTCATAAACTTCTCTGCTTACAACCTTGGTATTATCAGCCTCTTTTAAATCCTGTTTAAGTGTCATAAGAGCATCATCTATCGTTTCTGCTCTTCCCTCAAGAATAATCCTCCTGAGCATTTCAATAACCACAGGATGGCTGTATCTGGCTGGTAGATGGTAATCATTAAATCCTTTTACGAAATGATCCATATCATGAAGGGCCTGCTCGTAGTCTCTCGTCACATTCTTTTTATTTTTCACAGGACCAGGAAGGATCTTTGTATTTATCATAAGTATGATGATCATTGCACAGATAAGCATTGTGATAACAGAGGCCGTGGAAGTGATAATACCATGCTGCCTCATTACTATAGCTGCCACAAAGCCCACGATACCTGCCAGAAGGATTATAAAAACAATCCATTGGTAAGCAGGCTTTATAAGGTCCATCTTTCTTTTGATCCGGGCTATCCCAGAAAGATTTTCATACAACCCGGGGCTCTTTTTCAGATTTGTCTCATCACGGTCTAATGCACGGATAGCCTTTTCCGCATTTTCAGAGAGCTTCTGCGATTTCATTTTTTCGTCAAGCTCTTCCTTCTTTTTCTGCTTTTCTACACCGGCAGGACTTAAAGTATAGACAGAAGGAGCTACACGGTTTACCTCCTCAAGCATCTTGTCAGCCTCATGTATATCCTTAAAGATGCACTGTTTCTCCTTACCGTCATCGTATCTGACCACGACATAGAGTACCGGAGCTAAGAGGCCTTTTCCATCGGCATTACTGTATGCTACTCTCTTAAAGACATGAGTCACTTCTGAAAGCGGCACATATGTCCTTCTGTTAAAGACAGCGCCTGGCAGATATATGGCTTTATCACCCACACCACACATACCGAAATTTCTGCAGTTTTTCCTGTCTGCCTTTAAGACAGAATCTTCCAATGTCTTATCACTTAATGATTTTAATTTTCCCATAATAGACTTCCTTTTAAAAAGCTCTGCTAAAGATTATAAGATTTGCACGCTGAATATGCAAATTTTTCTTTAAAGCAATCCATGCATAGGTAATAATTCTCGCGCGAATGATATAGATTTCATATTTTTTTCACAATGTTTTCACATAGTTCATGTACTATATTATTGTGATAGCAGAAATGCTATCCGAATTTTTTTCATACTCTCCCCTTTTTGCCACGGATTTCCCATCCGTGGCTTTTTATCTGTAAGGATTTATTAAGAATTGTTTATTTTTCTTAAATTTTACGCAGTATTGTTGATTATAATACCCCCATGCTGTAAAATGTACACAGTTTTACAAAGAGGCAAGGAAAATATATGGATTTAATGCAGACGCTTGACCTTACGAATTTTCTTCTGATCCTTCAGATGATACCCTTGATCGTCATGGCATGGATCGGAGTCATCGCAGTCTGGGGACTGACCAAGCACAAAAGGCCAAGAGCAAAATATATAAGAACTGAGCAGAGTAATTTCGGAATCATCGTATGTGCGAGAAATGAGGAAGCCTCAATCTCGCATCTCTTTGACAGCATACAGGCCTCGGACTACCCATCTGAAAAAAAGCACGTATTTCTTATCGCAGATCACTGCACTGACAGAACAGCTGAGATAGGCCGTTCCTATCCATTCGTCACTGTTCTCGAAAGAGACGACGGTCCTCAGGATGGAAAGGGCTCTGTACTCAAATGGGCTCTTCCACGTATTTTTGAGATAGATAAGGACAGTAAGCTCGACGCCTTCGCCGTTTTTGACGCTGACAACGTCTTAAGTCCTGACTTTCTTACAAAAATCGATGACAAGTTGCGCCGTGGGAACCGTATAGTACAAGGCAACCGCCTCGGAGGACAGCCGTACCGCTCTCTTATCACTAAATGGTACACTCTCTATTGGGCCTGCTATACGATATTTTTCTCATATGCCCGTGAAAAAGTGGGTCTCTCAGTTTTCCTCACAGGAACCGGCTTCGCTGTCGATGGAGATCTGTTAAGACAGACTGGATGGAATACAAGCACCATCACAGAGGATGTCGAATTCTCACTTGATAATGTTCTTAGGGGTCAGCGTGTTTCTTTTTGTATTAAAGCAGTATGCTTCGATGAACAGCCGCATCAGTTAGGTGTTATGTTCCATCAGCTCGCCAGATGGTGTACCGGCGGCTATGAAGTCCTTAATAAGGATTTCAAGGCACTAGCTTTCGATAAAAAAAAGCCCGTCAGAAAAATGCAGAGGGTCGATGCCCTGATGCTTCTTCTGATGGGACCATGCTCATGGATTTCTGCGATTATATCGTATATAAACAGTGCGATCATCATCTACAAGCTGCCGCTTCTATACTTCCTGCCGGCAGCCGGATTTTCAGTGTTAAGCCTTATTTTTATGTATTTTGCGGTATTTCTTACAGCGAGATACAATCATATCCCGATGAGAAAAATGGGGATATGGGCGATTATCACCTTCCCGCTGTTCCTCTTTGTCTACATGCTCTGCTCTATAAAGACCTGTTTCTTCCCTACCAGAAAATGGAAACGGATAGAGCACGAGGCATTAGATACCTCTCAGGAATAGGCCCTTCAGCCCATCAGCCATGAGAGATAGCAGGACTGGCAGTGGTTGTGCTCCACGCTTGTATCGTCAAAGTCACTGCCTGTGATATCAGAGAAGGTCTGAGCCATAAGATTATGGTCAGAATCGCTCATAACTATATCTGTTCCGTATCTGCGGTAGGTGCCGAATTCCTGATATAAGTTTGATATAAGAATACTGCTTAAAGTATCAGAGTCCAAAAGTCCCAGCTGCCCCAAAGTCTTCGCCAGATCATCTGAGTTCTCTGGTGGAAGCGTCGTTACCAGATCATCAGGATTTATATAGTTATAGATATTCGTATACCTGGAAGTATCCTTATCTCTTGACTTAGTGACCTTCGGTGCCGCAAAGGTATAGGCATATACAGCATTTTTACCATAAGTATCTGAAAGCCTCTTAGCCATTATATCAGCTACTGCCGCTCCTCTGCTGTGACCTGTCACCCAGAAAACCATCGAACCTTTTTTCAGCTTATTCTTCTTTATATATGAGTTAAGCTTCTTATGGACTGCCTTCTCAGTTGTATTAAAGCCCTCATGAATAGTACCAGTGCCTAGATTCAGGTTACTGCGCCATTCTTCACTTGTCGATGTTCCCTCTAAAACTACAGCTACTACTGTCTTTTTTCCGATTTTCTTTTTCCCAAAGTTAATTGAGAGATTATTATATGCTTCATCTGAAACACTCTGCCTTGAATTTGAAAAACCACAGGCTTTCATAAAGCTTTTTATGTCTTTTTCGTTATAAGCTGTGTCTGCGGCAGCTGCAGAAAGAAGTGCCAGGCTGTCCTGCCTTTTAACAGTACTCTTTGTAAAAAAAACGTCCGAATAGACCACGGAAACCTTCATCTCTTCATCATTAAAGGCACCGTCCGGATATGAGACACTGATGGTCTTCTTTGTATTTTTGGCAGAAACCTGATAAGGCTCTGTGATAAAAACTGTGGTAATAGAAACCACGGCCACAAGGGCCGCGGCGATTATTTTTTTAAGTGACATTATTCCTCCAAAACTTATTCGGTTCTTCTTCGTCTGTCGTGAATCTTGTAATATTCAGTCTTGTTTTTATACATCATCTGCTCAGCATTGAACTGAACACGCTCACGCTCAGTAGAATTGCTTGACCAGCCCCAGCCGATAGAGATATGGATAGCATTTCTGTCTAATGCTTTCTTTTTCTGCTCCATCTCCGCAAGGAAGAGCTGCTCGTCAGGATCGTCAAATACGATGACGAATTCATCTCCACCGATCCTGTACAGATGTCCCTTTGGATATGTCTCTTTGAGAAGCTCAACCGTCCTGATGATAAGCTGGTCGCCCTTCGTATGACCGTAGCTGTCATTTGTGCTCTTTAAGCCATTTAAGTCAGCAAAGACTATTCCTATCGGCAGACGCTTTCTTTCAAACCTCATCATATCCTCGTCATAGGCATTTCTGTTATCACAGCCGGCTAGCTGATCTGTTCTGGAAAGTATTGTAAGCTGTTCAATAAGCAGCTGATTCTTGATCTCTGCATTTAAGAAAAGTGCGATAGACTGCAGTAGGCTCTTGGTATTTAAAACCTCTGCCTTCACATAGTTCTCTACACCTATATATCCTATCAACTGTCCGCCGTCCTTAAGAAGAACCTCCATGAAATTACGGCACATAGGATCTATAATACCTCCAGGCGCACTCTCCATGACCTCTGCGACATCAGCAACTATGATCACATCATCCTTGTTTGCATAGCGCTCCCACCACCTGGCGTTGTGAATCGTCTCAGTAATCGGATGCTTGCTCTTTTCTACACCTGGTCCGCACCATTCGCGTACTTTCACGATCTGCCCGTCTTTTACCAGACCAAAGTACATTCTGTCAGGATGTATAAGTGTCCCCATCTCTGCCATAATCTTTGCGGCAGCATCCGGGATACTCTCACCCTGATGCAAAAACTTCGCACAACGGATAATTACATTATCGACCTGCTCGTTTATAGCTATCTGATCCTGCTCCGAAAGCAGAGGTCCAAGGCCGGTCTGGTTATCGAAGTGGAGTCTCCTGAACTCCTCAATAGGTACAGGCTTCGAATACAGGTAGCCCTGGAAAAATGTAACAGGGTATCTCTGTAAAAATGCCTGCAGCTCCTCGTTTTCTACACCCTCGATACAGATGGCCTTTCCACTCTCAGTTACCGAATGTGTAAGACCGTTGATGATATTCTGATCTATCCTGTTGTCGAGAATATCCTTAATGAACTGCCTGTCGATTTTTACCTCATCAATCGGCATTTTTCTAAGAAGATTAAGAGAAGAATATCCGGTTCCGAAATCATCAAGGGCGAACTTGATGCCCTGCGAATGAAGTGCTACAACCTTATCACGGAGCATATTCTCGTCCATGATACGGCATCTCTCAGTAAGCTCGAGACAGAGATTCTTTGGAGCATAACCTGTCTCATCGAGGATATTTATTACTGAATCGGCAAAATTGGACTTCTCGATCTGAGCATATGAGAGATTAACATTTACAACGAAATCCGGGTCTTTTTTAGCAAAATCCTTTGAATCGATGCAGGCCTGTCTCATGATAAAGCTGCCTAACTCAGGGAATACGGTATCTTTCTCTAAGATCGGGATGAACTCATCAGGACTTACTGTGCCATACTTATCGTTTCTCCAGCGGATAAGAGCTTCCATTCCTGCAAGAGTGCCGTCTGAAACTCTGATAATTGGCTGATAGCAGAGGAAAAAGCCCCTGCACCCATCGATAACGCACTCTCTTATGACATTTAACTCTTCAAGCCACTGCTTGTTCTTGTCTGAGATATGGTTATGGAAAAATATAAGGTCACCCTGATGTCTGTCCTTTGAATCCTGATATGCATAGAGCAGACAGGAGTAGAGTGTGTGCGCGCTGATCCTGTTATCCAGGATTTCCATCGCACCACAGGCTAAGAACAAATGAATCCTCGAATGATCGACCTCAATACCCTGCTTACAGTCCAAACGGAACTTTTCATAGATGGCCTCAAGGTCAATCCTTGCGATTGAATTAGACTTAATCGCAAACTTCGCACCCTCCATCCTGTATATATCACAGTCATTTCCAAAGTAATTGCGGAGCAGTTCCGTAAATGTAACAAGTACCTGGTTACCAAATGAATAGCCATACACTTCATTTACTTCAGAGAAATGTGTAGAACCGATAAGGAGTACAGTGCAGTTCTCATTATTCTGTGAAGCAGCCTTCAGATCACTGAAAAACGCATAGAGATTCGGCAGAGTAGTGACTGTATCCATTTTATTCTGAATACCGAAGTTTAAGACAGTACCTGCTATATATGCCGGAGATGAATCCTTATCCTTTATATATGAGGCTGAAACCTCACAGTTTACATAACTGCCATTCTTATCCTTTATCCTGCACTTGACGAAGGCCTTGCCACTCGCATGGGATCTCATGTATTCGAAACGGTTTTCAAACTCCATTCGGTCCTCAGGATGAATCCTTAATATCCAGTCCTGCTCACCACCAGCGACAAGTTCTCCTGAAAGTCCAAAAAACTCAACCGCTGAGCTGCACCAGCGCATTTCTCCTGTCTGCTCATCGATAACAAACAGGTATCTACCGTCATCCGAATCTGTAAACGCCTGAAAAAGACTGTTAAGCAAAGCTTTGTCTTTGAATAATCCTGGCATTAACTCCATTTTCCCTTCTCCTTATAATGATTTAAAACCAAATCTGGCATACTGTTCACGACGCTTTTTTTCATCTAAGAGATCAAGAGACATCTGATCTAACGTATGTGAAAGTGCCACGTCCCTCTTTATTGTTGCGAGATCCTTGCTCATAAAAGCTGATTCTCTGTATTCAATTAAAGCCTTGATCGGACTTCTCTTTACACCCAGCTTTTCTTTCCAGAATGCTGAAAGCTTTTTTCGAGCCTTTTCATCCTGACATGAATCAATAGCCTGATAAATCCTCTCAATTGTCCCATATTCGCGCAGGAGAGGCGCTGCTGCGCTCTGTACGCCCTTTACTCCTGGGATATTATCAGAGGAGTCACCTGTTATTCCTTTGAGATCAGGTATCTGCTCCGGATAGACTCCATATTCACTTACGCAGACAGAAGGTGTCACAGAGACAGCTTTATCCGGAAGTGAAAATCCCTTTCCGTCTGAAAAAAGTGACGAATACTTCTGATTTATCTCATCAGCCTTATCCTGCTGAGTCTGTAAAAGCCAGAGCGTAGTAAAAGGATCTACAAGCTGCAGATAATCGTGATCCTTCGTGATGATGTATGTCGGCATCTCCTTTGAATAGAGTGCTGCCGCACTTCCGGCTAAATCGTCCGCCTCATAATCATCGCTCATCTCCACAGCATATCCAATCTCCTGAAGCATCTCTTCCATATGGATGAACTGGTCCTTAAGAGGCTCAGGCGTTGCAGATCTCTGTGCCTTATAATCGGCATATTTTTTCCTGCGGAAAGTATCCCTGGTCTTATCAAAGCAGATTATCATATGGGTTATATGCTGCTCTTTTATGATTTTCTTAAGGGTCTTGGTCATCGCATACATCGCATTCGTATAGAATCCGTTGTACTGCATGATCTTATCGTAGTGCTTTTTCTTCTCTTCCTCGTCCTTTTCAAAAAGTATCTGCTTTGGAAGAAGGCCGTAATACGAGGTCACAAGCATTGAAGACCCATCAACGATCAGTAATCTATTCATAAAATAAATCAGTCGAGCTTAATTCCTGAAAGAATGCTTCCAAGGCTGGTGGTAGCCTCTTCACCTGAGGAATACTCATGCTCTTCTGCCTCTCCCTCATCCGATACTTTTTCATCAGCCTTAGGATCTGCAATAAGCCCCTTCATGGAAAGTGAGATTTTGCCATCCTTTATACCTTTGATCTTTACTTTTACATCGTCGCCTTCTTTGACGATCTCACGAGGGCTGGCGATTCTTCTCTCAACGAATTCTGAAATATGTACAAGTCCTGAGATGCCATCTCCTAAGTTAATGAATGCACCATAAGGCATGATAGATTCTACTTTTCCATCAACAATCTTTCCCGGTGTAAGCATCTCAATGCGCTTGTTTCTCTTATCCGCTTCCTGAGCTCTTATAAGCTCTCTGGCTGAGAGAATCAGCTTCTCGTTCTCCTGATCAGCTTCAGTAACAAGGACATTGATTTTCTTTCCAACAAAACTGTCAAGGTCTTCCACATAGTGGCCTGAAAGTCTTGAAGCAGGGATAAATCCTCTGATACCCTCAGCATATGCTACACAGCCACCCTTTACAGCCTCGATTATCTCCACCTCGATAGGTGTCGACGAAGCCATCTCAGCTCTGAGCTTATCCCAGTTGAAGTCCTCTTCGGTCTCCTGCTTCTGGTGCTTCTCGAGTGATTCGTTTATCTCTTTTTCATAGTCCTTCATTGTTTCTTCAGCCATGTAAAATATCTCCTTTAAAAAACAGCTGTCGCAAAAAATGCGCAACAAATTATTCTCTACTAGTATAAGTTTTCAAAGAATTTTTTTCAATATGATTTTCTAAACTTCATTTAAATTTCGCCTGCTATCATATGAATCATCAAAGGAAAAGAAAACAAAAGCACAGCTGATGGAGCCAACGGAACGTTTGCATACGGCGGAAACGGCGGACAGAACGGAGCCAGCGGAGATGGTTCTACTATAAAGATCTCCAATTCAAAGATCACAACCACTGGAAACAATGCCGGCGGTATAATGACTACCGGAGGCGGCACTACAATCGCAAGTAATCTTACAGTAAAGACCTCTGGTACATCATCAGCAGCCATCAGATCAGACAGAGGCGGCGGCACAGTAAAGGTAAACAAAGGCACCTATACCACAACAGGCACAGGCTCACCTGCTATCTACTGCACCAGCAATACCTCAGTATCGAATGCAACACTTGAATCAAAAGCTTCTGAAGGAATCGTAATTGAAGGAAAGAATTCAGTAACTCTTAAGAACACAAAGCTTACAGCAAATAATACTAAGCTCTCAGGAAAAATAACCGTTGACGACGTATCCTCACTCAACATTAAGCTTACGAAGAAATCATCCTTTACAGGAACTATAAACTCCAGCAAGCAGGAGGGCACAGTAAAAGTAACTGTTGAAAAAGGAAGCACCTGGACCCTCACAGGCGACAGCTATGTAACAAGTCTTACAAACAACGGAACAATCAACACAAACGGCCACACACTCTACGTAAACGGTGTAGCATATAAGGGCTAACACAAAAAAAGCCTCCGGCGATAAGCCGGAGGTCTCCTTATTTCTCATCCTCGTTTAATTTATCCTCAAACTCTTCCTCCTGGCGCATGATAAGGCGTTCAAAAGGACCACTGATATCAGCATCATCTACTTTGCAGCCATAGAAGTATGTATCTATTCCTACTTCCTTTGACTGCATTATTTTGCCCATGACTTTTACTTCTCTGTATTTGAGCTCAACCCAAAGACCATTCTTATACTTATGGTTTAAGATAATACCAAATCCATGATCTGAAACATCTATAAGCTTTGCTTCCCTGTCATTTGCCTTGCAGTCGGCATTAACCGGATATCTGACAGAGGCACGGTGATATGTCTGATCGTCATTATCATCTCTGTTACCATAGGTCAGATAAATCTTCTCTCCGTGATAGAGCACAGGAACAATCTTAAGATTAGAGATTACTGTGTTTGAGCCTTTAATAGACAGGCTCACATCGCCCTCACTGAAGTCCTCGATATTTCCTTTATCATCATAACATGGCTTTAATGCAATAAGGCTGCCCTCTTTCAGTAATACTGATGAGATGTAAACCTTTCCCGCATCAGCAGTCTTATAATCCAGGATTACTTCCATGCCCTCTTCTAGTTTATCTGAAAGCATTTGCCTACTCCTTTGTTCTCTTTTAAAAAATTACACCTAGATTATAATAAATCTCTTTGATTTTATCAACCTTGAGTTTATAAATATATTTTAATATCGCAGTTCTCCGTCATTTCAGAATCAGAAATGCAGCAACTGTCGACATCGTTTCCATTCAGTGTCATCTTTGAAACGCCTGAGCTCTTATGATCGTGGTTGTCGACTTTTATGAACAGGTCATGATTCTTATATAACAGATGAATGTCAAGCTCTGTCCATTCTGAAGGTATGGAAGGACTTATATAGAGGCAGTCCTTACCAGGTCTTATACCACAGATGCCCTCAATGCAGGCCGTCTCTACAGCAACAGCAGCCTTGGCGTCCCACTTTCCATGGCTTCTTCCAAAGAACGGTGAATACTTTCCCTCTGTATGCTCACAATACACATAAGGCTCAACCCTTCTTACATCAGCCTTTCTGTTCTGTGATACTGGTGAACTCTCATCGAAGATCATATAAGCATTGTCACCATCACCGAGTAGTGCAGCTGCAAGGATATAGCCAGCCTGATCTGCTGAAAAAATACCGCCGTTCTGAAGGAGTCCCGCATTCAGATACGCTTCCGGCTCTTCACTATCTGCTCCTATCGGCGTATCAAGGCTGCAGATTCCAAATGCAGTATTGCGGTTTTCGAGAACAGATTTAAGGTAATTTTTACCTCTGTCTTCTGAATAGCCATCTATATGATCCTCTAACTCTTTTGAATACCATTTACCGTCCTTAAGTTCTGTTATCTCAGGAATCATCTGTGAAAAATCACCGATCTCTCCAAGAGTAACTGCCTCATACATATTGCAGACATTTACCATGCGATTGAACCCGGCTGAAGGTGAATGGACATCAAACGAAGAGAATTTATCATTCCAGAATCTCTTGATTTCCTTTAGTTCCTTTGTTACAGTCTCCCTTGTGTGCACCTCATAATGTCTGATAATCTCTGTGGATTCACTGTCCGATTTTAAACCTGCTGTAAAGCAGACTGTAGTATTTTCTCCCGGTTCAAGTGTTATCTTAAAAGAAATTGCTCCAATACTCTTTGCTGCATATGAAAGCTCATCTCCCAAGTCTCCATTTTCTATTCCAACAGGATTTGAAAAATCTCTGTACTCTCCGAAGAATGAATCCCAGTCTCCACAGTAAGACGAGACCTCACTGCCTGAAAGTCCTAAAAACCTTTCAATAAGCCTCTTCCCGTCATATCTGTTTGTATCTGCCGAAAGGTTTGAATAGATCTGGCTTTTAAGCTTATTATTCTGATAAAGAGTACGACTTGTATAGAGAAGATCTGAATCATTTACAGGGAAGGATAAAAAGCCCGTAACTGTAAGGTTTCTCGGTCTCTTAGAATGATTCTCCACATTAACAGCCCACACCTCATAATCACAACCGACAGGTACATAGCAGAGTACCTCTGAATGGATTCCAGTGTAGGAAGCATAGAACTTTGTATATCCAAGACCATGGCGGCAGATGCTGTGGTAGTCCTTTAAGTCCTTTCCTACAGGCTGCCAGGATGCTGACCAGAAATCCCTGTCATCATCATCTCTGATATAAACATACCTGTCGCTTATAGGACAGCTGCCTGCACAGTGACTCTTTCCACCAGCATTGTTTGTAATCTCAACACTGTATTTCTCATTTCCGAAAAAATTTCTCCAAGACTCAGGCGTTCTTGGATTTGTGATCACATATTCTCTTGTTTTGTCATCAAAATAACCGTACTCCATTTTTTCTCCTTTTATAATTATATGTATTTGTATGTGTATTTATATAGAATAAGCATATATTTTATACCAATAATTATTAGTATAAAATATATGCTTATTCTTATGGTTCTCACTGTTTAGGGAGATTAAAACCGCTCATATCCACGAGATCACCAAGAGACGTAGTAAAATGCTCTTTGGAATCAAGCTCCCTTTTTATCCCTGGGATACGTTTTTTAAAGCTGTCCCTATCTGAGGTTAATCTGAAAAGATTTGAAGTATTCCTTGCATCCCATAAGGCATCATGCATCTGTCCCTCAAAATCGAGTCCACAGGCTTCTACTGCCTTATCAAGTGATACCGCAAGCCTTCTACCTATGGTTTTCGTAAAAATCTTCTGGAAATCAAACCAGTGAGAAAGCATATAGTTTACTTCCGGCGTTTTTTCAATCTGTTTTAGTGCTATCTCATGTACCAGCTGGCCTTTATCTGCGCCACTCCAGGCATATACACAGTAAGTCAATCCGTCAGATGAACACCATTTGACAAATTTGTTAAAGACTTCCGAAAAATCGGCTGCATCACTTACAGTCTCTGCTGTAATTCCAGTCATGGCTTCGACAGTCTCCTGGATTTTCTCGGAATATCTAGGCTTTACATAACTTTGAAATTCTGATATCTCTTTGAGATTTTTATCAAGCATCACAGCACCAAATTCAATAATCTCATGCCTGGCTATGCTCCATTCGTCCGGATGATCCCTGTGATCTACCGGCTGCATCTCAAAATCCACAAAGACATATCTGTTATCATTTACTTTGTCCATCAGATCAATTTTTCTGCCCTTCTAAGCTTCTCCTGTATCTGCCAAACCACACCGCCTGTGGATCCCAGCCGTGGAAAGCACACTGTGT
>SAMEA3663052__coassemble_587_pt1 | contig 17975 bp, 16 predicted proteins | sample SAMEA3663052__metabat2_low_PE_012 | metagenome-assembled genome bin SAMEA3663052 (sample SAMEA3663052) | pig gut metagenome | biome: pig gut; feature: pig-associated habitat; material: faeces | place: France | collected 2012 | reverse complement strand
TATCCATTGTTGCCTGTGCAATTTCAAGACTTGTAATATTCATCTATTTTTCTCCTCGTCGGTTGATACTCTTTTTTACCTTATATTTGAATTGATGGATAATGCTTGTTTTTTCTTCGAAAGGTAAATTTATCAATTCTGCGACTTCAAATTTGTCTTACACATTATATCATGAGAACCTATAAAAAAACTACCCCTAATACTTTCAATCTTTCTGCTTACTCAAAAACTCTTCCAATTCATCAATAGCTTCATACAGTAGCTTGGCAGTAAAAAACAAAGCTAAATCATTATATACTACTTCTTCATCTGTGCTGACCATGTTCTGAATAATTGCTGCTGCACCTTTAATTTTATCAATAGACTCCTGCATATTTTACACTCCCCTCTCATCCAAATAGGTGTATGATACCTCTCATTGTTACTTTGTCAAGAAAAAGTTTTAAGGCATCAGTACCCCAAAGCACCTCAAAATATCCTGAACAAACTCATTTACAGGAACTACAGGTACTGGATGCACTAAATCAAACACAGGGTTACAAGGTCTACAAGATTACTTGAGCTAAATCAGTTTTCATAATGGCAAAAATGCTCTCAAATGGATAAGTACCTTAAAGACTTGGTAGCACATAAATTATCTTAAAGAATTTTTATCTACTGATAGGGCATAATAATAGGCTGAGGCACACACAACTCCAGCCTATTACCTTGTTTTATATTAACTCAGAGGATTGTTTGCTATGGGATTTTTGGATTTACCAAAAGCCACCAGAAATGAACATATTTGGCAGTTCTAAAAACGGTCATTCCTGCCTGAGTAACAATTGGGTCACCAGCGAAATACTGTCTATATAGTCCGTATAGTCTGTGAGAGTATTGCGGACACAATATATAGATTAAAAACCACACTTTTCGCAATATTTTGTGGTGCATATTTTCTAAGCATAATAGGACACAAAATACTCTACAGCGTTCTCCGGGAAAAATTCCTTCATCTCGCTGTAGAGCTGTCCTGCAAGAGTCTTGTTGTGGCTCATTATAAGAGTCGGCTTGTTGAGCGCCGCAATGACATTCGCCATCGTAAAGGTCTTACCTGAACCGGTAACACCGAGAAGCGTCTCGAACTGATTGCCCTCTTTAAAGCCGTCGACTAATTCTTTGATAGCCTCCGGCTGGTCGCCGGTAGGCTGGTATTTAGAGTGTAGTTTGAATAGTTTATCCATAGGGGTTAGGGGTTAGGGGTTAGGGGCTAGGGGCAGGGATTTCCTATCCCCTAAATCCTATTCCCTTTTATTTCATCTCCTTAAGTAATTTCACCAGTTCCAGGTCATCTGCTGTCACCCTCATATTTGTCGTGACCGGTTCTTCACCTGGCTTCGTGACTGTGAGTTCAATTACAGAACCCTCAGGCACTCCATTCCCGAATACTGCTGAAAAATAAGATACCACCTTCGGATGGTTCTGATTAAATTTTTCTAATACGCCCTTCATCTTAAAAATAGCACCTGGATTCATTATAGACTCCTTTCCTGTAGTCCCTATCCCCTATCCCCTATCTCCTATCTCCTATATCCTATACCCTCACACCTCAGTCCTCCGACTTCATAAGATACAGCCACCTGCCGACTGCACAGCTGATGACTATGATATATCCGATCACCGACAGGTAATCCGGAAGTTCTCCAAAAATCGCTGCTCCCCATATCGATGCAAAAATGACCTGCGAATAGTCGAACACCGAGATATTTTTCGCGGGAGCGTATTTATAAGCTGCCGTTACTGTGAACTGTCCGCCTGCTGCCGCAAGACCTGCACAGATCAGGAAAATCCACTGCATTCCGCTCATCGGATGATAATCTGCGATCATGAACGGAAGGCAGAGACAGCTCGTAAAGACGGAGAAGAATGCCACGATGACCGGACCTCTCTCGCCCTGCTGCCCTAATTTTCTTACATAGGTATAGGCTATGCCGGCTCCGAGGCCTCCCAAAAGACCTGCGAGCGCGTAGAGAGATGCCACATTTGCTGAAGGCTTGATGATAAATATCGCACCTATAAAGGCGATGATGACCGCGATCCAGTCTGCCTTCTTCGGAATCTCCTTCAGGATAAAAATCGAGGCAATGATGGCAAAGAACGGCGACATCTTGTTCAAAATATTCGCGTCGGCGAGACCTATTCTGTCGATAGCGTAGAAGTTAAGGATCATTCCAAGACCTCCGGTTATCGATCTCGCGAAAAGACCTGGCAGTGAACCCTTCTGCATATGGAATTTCTGGTCACTTCTGGCGAGCGTGATTATCGCAATGACCGCTGCAAAAGCGTTTCTGAAGAAGCACTTCTGCATAGTCGGCAGGTCACCCGAAAGCCTTACAAAGAGTGTCATCAGCGAAAAGAAAAACGAGTCCGCTATTACGAAGGCGATTCCTATCGCATGCTTATTTTTGGTTGTTAAAACTTTTTCTTTCATAGAGATTTATTATACCATACTTGTAAAGTCTGCTATAATAAAACTCTATTAAAAATAAACGGAGGTTACTATGATACTGATAGCCGGGCTCGGAAATCCGGGCAGCAAATATGAGCACACAAGGCACAACGCAGGCTTCGATACGATAGACCAGCTTGCAGCCCGCCACGGGATAGAGATAACCAAATCAGAACGCAAGGCATTGAGCGGACAGGGAGTTATAGAGGGACAGAGGGTAATCCTGATAAAGCCACAGACCTTTATGAATCTGAGTGGTGAAGCAGTCGGTGATTTTGCCTCGTTTTATAAGCTCGATCCTGCAACGCAGGTGGTTATTTTTTCAGATGATGTAGAACTCGACTGCGGAAGAATCCGCATAAGGAAAAAGGGCTCTGCCGGCGGCCACAACGGCCTTAAGAATATCATCGAGCATTTAGGGACTGACCAGTTCGTGCGTATCCGCGTCGGAGTCGGAAGGCTCGCGCCACACGGCGATATGATAGCGCATGTGCTCGGCCGGATGAACAGTGAAGACAGAAAGCTTTTTGATGAGGCAAGCGCCCATGCCTGCGAGGCCTGTGAGCTCATCATAAAAGGCGATGTCGATGCCGCAATGAATAAATACAACGGAAAAGCCGTAGTATAAAAAAGCCCGCCTCTTATGGAGGCGGGTTTTATCAAATGGCTTTTGATTTAATTTTAGACACCGAGTCTGTTGTTGTTCTCGATAACGATCTTTATCTGGTCATCTCCGACATAGCTCGTATCTGAAAGCAGTGTCTCATTCGACTCTACGATGCAGTTCTCTACGCGGACGTTATCTCCGATGTAGGCACCGTTAAGGATGATCGAATTTCTGATCACTGTGTTGTTTCCGATAAAGACGTTCTTAAAGATAACTGAATGCTCTACCACACTGTTGATGATGGTTCCTGAACCGATCAGTGAGTCACGAACCTTCGCATCCTGATTGAATTTTGCAGGAGGAAGATCCTGTGCCTTTGAGTAGATCTTCGGTTCCTGAGCAAAGAAGAAATCTCTGACCTCAGGCTTTAAGAAGTCCATATTCGTGCGATAGTAGGAATCTACTGATGCGATATTTGACCAGTAGCCCTCGAGCATGTATCCGTAAACCTTCTTCATACCCTTGTATCTGATAAGAATATCCGTAACGAAGTTGTATCTGCCCTCGGCATTGCACTGTTCAAGAAGCTCTATAAGCTTTCTTCTGCGGATGATGTAGGTACCTGTTGATACGACATTCGAATGGGCGATCATCGGCTTCTCCTCGAACTCTGAGATGAGTCCGTCCGGATCGATTTTTACAGTACCGAAACGGCTGATATCGTCCCACTCCGGTGCCTTCGTGCAGACAACTGTGATGTCGGCCTGCTTCTGGATGTGGTAATCGAGGATCGGGCCAAAATCACATTTGTAAACGCAGTCACCGCTTGTGATAACTACATATGGCTCATGGCGCTTCTTTAAGAAGTCAATGTTCTGCCACATAGCATCTGCAGTACCTCTGTACCACCAGCTGTTCTCAGCTGTAACAGTAGGAGTGAAGAGGAAAAGTCCTCCCTGCTTACGTCCGAAGTTCCACCACTTGGATGAATTCAGATGCTCATTTAATGACCTCGCGTTATACTGTGAAAGTACAGCTACGGTCTGGATATTCGAATTCGTCATATTCGATAAGGCGAAATCGATGGCTCTGTAGCTGCAGCCTACAGGCATAGCAGCGATAGCTCTCTTATTTGATAATGACTTCATACGGGTGGAATTACCACCGGCTAAAATGATTCCTAATGCTTTCATGACTGCTCACCTGCCTTTATCAGATAACCTCCGCTAGGAAGTGCTCCGTCCGGATAATCATCTGGCTCTGTAACTCCTCTAATAGCGGTGTTTTTACCAATAGTAACATTCGCAGGTATCACGGAACCATCTCCGATGGTAGCGAGTCCAAAGCTGTAAACCTTCGGATTCAGCTTCGACTCTGCCTCTTCTCCAACGCCGACCTTTGTATTCTCACCGATTACACAGTTCTCAGCTATGATAGATTTCTCTATGTAAGCTCCCTTCTTGATTACTGTGTCCTTCATGATGATCGAATCCTTGACTACTGCGCCCTCTTCTACAACAACCCCGGCTGAAAGCACCGAACCATAAACCTTGCCGTAAATCTGATCACCGGCACCGATGATAGCCTTTCCGACCTCGGCCTGCGGTCCTATATACTGTGGCTCGATCTTATCCTGTTTCGTGTAGATCTTCCAGAATTCCTCGTAAAGATTGAACTCAGGAATCAGATCGATAAGCTCCATATTCGCCTGCCAGTATGAACCAAGCGTTCCTACATCCTTCCAGTAGCCGTTGAACTCATAAGCGAAAAGTCTCTTGCCGTTCTCGTGGCAATAAGGAATGATATGCTTTCCAAAGTCGCAGTTGCTCTGATCCTTAAGTGCCATCAGCGCCTGCTTAAGTACCGGCCATGAGAAGATGTAGATACCCATCGAAGCGAGATTGCTCCGCGGATGCTCCGGCTTCTCCTCAAACTCCTGAATACGCTTGTTCTCATCAGCGATAACTATTCCGAAACGGCTTGCCTCCTCCATAGGAACAGGAAGAACTGCGATCGTAACATCTGCCTGATTCTGCTTATGGAAATCAAGCATAGCCTCGTAATCCATCTTGTAGATGTGGTCGCCTGAAAGAATCAGAACGTACTCTGGATTATAGGCCTCCATGTACTTCATGTTCTGATAGATGGCATTTGCTGTTCCTGAATACCACTCTGAATTGTCGCTTCTCTCGTAAGGAGGAAGAACTGTGACACCACCGTTATTCCTGTCGAGATCCCACGGTGTTCCGATACCGATATGAGAGTTTAGTGCAAGAGGCTGATACTGTGTCAGCACACCTACTGTGTCTATGCCTGAATTGATGCAGTTACTCAATGGGAAATCGATAATCCTGTATTTCCCGCCGAAAGCTACTGCCGGCTTTGCCACATCGGAAGTCAGTACACCAAGCCTTGAGCCCTGGCCGCCTGCCAGAAGCATGGCTATCATTTCTTTACTGCTCATCTAATCACCTCGCATCTAAATGAGAGTTACTCCCCTCATTCTTCTACATTTTGATAGTTTTTACCAAAACTTATTATTTTCAATAATGAAATTATAGCATATTGCACAAGTAAATCAAATCTTTTTTTCGAAACTTATGTAATTTTTACAAAAAATACACGTAATATCCGATGTTAGCGGTTATTTTATTCTCAAAGTGGTGTCGCCGAGCCCTGTATCATGTCACTTTTTCCGCCTCCGCGGACGTTATATTTTTCTTTAAGGCCGTCAAGGAGAGTTCTGGCATCGATATCCTGTCCACCCGCGAGGAAGGTGTAGCTGCCGTCACCCTTTTCTGAAAAAATAAAACATGCCCCGTCATGTACTTCTTTAAAATGATTGAACGCGCTGTTTAGAATATTCCTGTCGGTTATTTTTGTAAAAACAGTATCATCATCCGTCGTATCGATTTGGTTAAACAGCTCAGCCTTCTGAAATTCTGCCAGCTCATTTTTAAGTGTCTGCTTCTCATCTATAAGCTTCTTTACAGCATCTAAGGCGTCCGGTCGTCCGGTCGAAAACAGATGGCCTATATCAGTCAATGCATCGAAATCAGATACAAATTCACTGTAGGCTCTCTTTCCGCAGGCGATATAGAGTCTGGTTCCGCCCTTGTAGTTAAGGTGTGAGAGAACTTTTAATACTCCGACCTCAGCGGTAGTTTTCACATGCGGCGCGCAGCAGGCACAGACATCGACTCCCGGAATCGTTACGATGCGCACAGCACCAGTAAGCTCTTTTTTGCTTCTGTAATCGATGGCGGCAAGCTCCTCCTTCGAAGGATATCTGCAATCGACAGTAAGAGCTGACCAGATCACCTGATTAGCCTTTTCCTCAACCTCTGCAATCTCTTTGTCCGTAAGCTTTCCGTTGTAATCCATCTGACAGGTCGTCTCAGTCAGTGAAAATCCGACATTGTCATAGCCCTTCATCGAGTGCACGATTCCCGAAAAAATATGCTCTCCGGTGTGATTCTGCATATTATCAAAGCGGTGCGCCCAGTCTATATGGCCGGTCACTTTATCGCCGGCTTTAAGCTCATCTGTATCAATTCTATGGTAAATGACCTCATCCTCAATACTTACAGCCTCTACCTCAAACTGTTTTCCACCGTATTCGAGATAACCCTTATCGCAGGTCTGTCCACCCTCCTCCGGAAAAAACAGAGTCCTATCAAGCACGACCTCTCCATTCTCTGCACCTACGACCTGAGCCGTGAATTCCGTGTCATATGGATTTGTATCGAATAATTTTTCAGTCTGCATCTTCATTCCTTTCCTGAAGAAATAACCATTTTCTCTCAGAATTTTTTATCTCTATTCATTTCTTGAAAAAATAAACGCTGTTTCAGTTTTCATTCAAAGTCTTTACCATGGTTTGGAGCCGCTCTTCAATAGTAAAGTCACTTCTAACTTTTTTAAAGGCGTTTTCACGGATCTGTTCCAGTGCGTCATCGTGTGACAGGTAGAATTTCATCATCTCAAATGCCTCCTCATCGGACGAGTAGAGCAGGCTGTCAACTCCATTTTCCAGATATTCCATAGTCTCCTCAGAAACCGGCATCATGACCACGCCGTGGCAGGCCATGATATCCAAGGCCCTGAGTGGGATTCCTGTCTCAATGCAGCGAAGCGTCGGGCAGAGATTTATGCTGCTGTTATGAAAAATAACCGGCATCTGTGTACTGTAATCGACCTTCCCATTTATCTGCGCCCTGTGAAGAGCCGTTGCTATCTCCTCAGGCTTGTTCGATGTATAAACCACCGTATCTGTAATTCCAGAGGCAAGTGCCAGAAGAGTCAGCCTGTCCATACAGGTAATTCTCGTCGCCATCGCATAGATAAAATTCTCCTTCGTTACATGCCCGGCAAAAACAGCCGCATCCTCTGATTTGTCTTTCTTTTTCATCAGGTCAGCGTTTATTTTTTCAAGGAGATTATCTGTAAGCAGCTCAGGCAGCAGGTAGTAGCCGTACAGATTCCTCTGCGCTTCGAGAAGGCCATCGAGATAGCCTCTCAAATGTTCACTGAGTTCCTTTACGACCGACGGATACGGCGAGTAGTAGAACGAGCCGATAAAGCTTACACCACACTTCTTATAATCACTCCCGTGCTTTTCTATTTCTCTCGAAAAAATATCCGGATCTGTAGCGAGCGGCAAATGCCATACTCTCGTGACGCCCTGCTTCTGATAATTTCGGACCTGACCTCTGTCGAACAGGAAGATGTAGTTATTTTTCCGTTCCATCTCAGGTGTCCCAACAAACGCAAGCGGCGCATCGTAGCTCCATGAGACGTACCTGATGCCGAGGTCATCAAGAACCGGTGCCAGAAGCGGCCAGAAATTCACTGTAAAGCAGAAGTCCCAGCTGCTTTCTCTGCCCTTAAGACGGTCACGGACCACCTGAGCCAGCCTGTCGTCCCTCGTCTGGTCAGCCGGAGTGTAAAATGTTTCCTCGTCGACCTCCCAGCCGAGCCTCTTCATAGCGGCCGGCACTGTCTTATCATAATAGGATTCAAAAAATCTGATAAATAGTATTCTCATGTCCTTCATTATGACAGATTTTTATAAAGAAAAAAAGACCCCGCCAGCGATATGATTGCATATCGCTGACAGGATCTAAAGATCGTTTTATAATTTTTCACAATGTTCGATTGTATGCGGTCATTGTGTAACTTTTGAAGCTGATGCTATATCATGCTTTTCTGAAGTCGATATCAACTCAGGCTTCCTTCTTCAGAGGCTCTTCGTTTCTATAAACAGGCTCTGTGAAATGCTGCTGTCCTGTGACATCAGAATCACTTCTGTATGCTGCAAGTGAAGGATCCTTTCTTGCTGCATCTGTTACGTCATCCTCTGTCTGGAAGGCTGCGAGCTCAGGATGCTCTACATGCTCCTTTGAGTAGTTTACGTAAGCCTTTGGCTCATGCTTCTGCTTGCTCCAGACCTCTTCTGCTACAGGAGCCCACTCCTTAGCGTAGTCGTCGCACTTCTCGCAGAGATGCTCAACACTCTCAGGAGACTCCATGTTGGTCTGATGTGCGCCGGTGTCGTGAACCATTTTTCTAAGAAGAGTAGGGTTCTCAAGCATCGGGCAAGGACGAAGCTGATTACGGTTGAACGGCTGTCCCTTACGATACTCCATGAACAGTGGTGACTGAAGCATCTCAAGAATGCTCTTGTCATGGATATTCGAATCTGAGAAGTGAATGAATACGCATGGCTCAGCGTCGCCGTTTGAATTGATGTGGAAGTAGTTTCTTCCTCCGGCAATACATCCTCCTACGTACTCTCCATCGTTCTGGAAATCCATTGGGAAGAATCCGAAATCACACTTATCACTTCTGACATAGCGGATTCTATCTATAATATACTTTCTCTGCTCTACTGTAGGCATAAGCTCTGGTACAGCGTTGTTTCCAACCGGCATGAAGTGGAAGTAGAATCCGAAACGAGCTCCCTTCTCCTCAAGCAGGTGGAAGAAATCATCACTTGTAACTGCCTCGATATTCTGTCTGGTGTAGCATACAGAGGTACCGAATACGATTCCGTGCTCACGAAGGATATCCATTGCCTTCATAACTGCGGCATAGTGTCCTTCTCCACGACGGATATCGTTTGTATCAGGTGTGCCCTCAAGTGAAAGCATGAAGGTGATATTTCCTAACTGTCTTACCTTCTCAGCGAGCTCATCTGTGATAAGTGTTGAGTTGGAGTAAAGTCCGAAGAAGCAGTCATTGTGCTTCTCAGCGAGCTTGAAGATATCCTTCATACGTACTGTCGGCTCACCACCTGTCATCATGTAGAGGTAAACGCCAAGCTCCTTACCCTGGGTAACGATCTTGTCCATATCCTCATATGAGAGGTTTGCCTTGTGGCCATATGTACCTGACCAGCAGCCTACGCAGTGCATGTTGCAGGCCATGGTTGGATCGAAGAGAATGAGCCATGGAATGTTACATCCATACTTCTCACGGTTTGCTCTGATCATCTTTGTACCACGGAAAAATGCTTCATAGCCAAGATTTAAGAGCAATGTCTTTGCATAGTGAGGATCTGTCTCATCGATAACTCTGTTTAAAAACTTCACCCATCTGTTATCTGGATTGGAAAGAGCCTTCTTTGCAGCTTCCATCTTCTCCTTATTTGCTCCCTTGCCCCAGAACGTAGCTGCGGTATCTACGAGCTTACAGTAAGTCTCAGATCTGTCTGCATAGTCCTTTTTCTTGATGTGCTTTAAAAAACCATCAATTGCTGTAGAAAATGCCTTTCTCTCCGCAGCATGTGAAAGTTCTTTAATTCCCATTTCGGTTCCTCCATTTCATTAAAATATTTTATCTATTCGGATTATAGAATAAACTTCCTATCTAACTTCTAACTTAAAAGATTTTAATGCCCTCGCCTATTTTTGTCTATATACAAATTTTCGGAACTGTCAGCAATCGTTACACATTCGGAAGTTTGTAGTTAAGACTTTTCCGCTGTCACAGTGTTGAATTAACAGCTTTTATTTTCACATGGATGATATACTGTGACGATTGATTGCTGTCGGTGAAAAATCCGGGGTTGATTTTTTGAAATGTCGGCCGATACAAATACTGTAAGCAGGATGTAAAACGGATTTTACATATAATAAGTCGTACCGGATATGCACGGAGAGCAAGTCGCGGTACGGACAGGAACGGTTATTTTTTCATGATTATCAATAATAATATCTCCGCAGTTATAGCGAACAAGCATCTCTTAAGAACCGAGGCTGGTATTGCTGCTTCTACTGAGAAGCTCTCCAGCGGTTACAAAATCAATCACGCTTACCAGAATCCTTCAGGCATGGCCATTTCCAATAAAATGCGCGCTCAGATCAAGGCACTTGACCGTGCCACTGACAACGCAAGCGACGGCATCAGCGTCATCCAGACTGCTGACGGTGCTTTAAATGAAGTCACCTCCATGCTTCAGCGTATGCGTGAGCTCGCTGTTCAGGCTGCAAACGACACGAACACTCCTCAGGACAGGGCCCAGATTCAAAAGGAAGAGGCCGAGCTCCGCGATGAGATCGACCGTGTCTCTTCTTCCACCGAGTTCAATACGATGCAGCTTCTTAATGGTGATATGCAGACCAAGGTCTATGCTGATAATGTGTCGAGACTTTCAGTTTCAGATTCCGTTGATCCTGGGACTTACTATATCGAAATAAAAACGGCTGCGACGAAAGGCAGCATCACCGCGTCGACATATCCGACAAGCTCCGTTTCAGCAGATCAGGCAGGTACATTTACAATTAACGGAGTGCCAGTCACTCTTACAGAGGGAATGACCGCTGATGAGGCTGTTGAAGCATTAAAGACTGCCGCCGAGCTTGGTGATGCTACAGTCACAAAGGATGACTCAGGAAAGCTCACAGTCACCTCCGGAATCAGGACTGATGACTATGAGGAGGTCCTTGGAAACGCATGGGGCAAAAACGCTTTTGTATCTGTCTCTTATGACAGCACTGATACGAAGGCGCAGAAGGCTCTGGAGTATTTTGGGCTGATCAATGCTTCAAATACCACCACTTCCACCTCAGATTCAACAACCACGATCACCTCGTATAACCAGAAGGACGCTGTAGTTACCCTTCTTTCTGCCTCAGGCAGTACGGCAGCTGATGCAAAGGGCTTCTCATCCTCCGCTACCGCCTCTGTCGATGGCAAAAAAGTCACTATCAAGGACAATAACGGTTTTGAGATGAGCTTCCTGCTTGATAATGCTCTTATAGATAAAAAGGATGCCAACGGAAATACTGTAAAGGTATCCGATCCGAACAACAGCTTTTCAGGAAATCTCGACATCAAGGTCACCGACATCGGCAAGATGGCTTTCCATGTGGGCTCAAACAAGGATCAGGTCATCGAGACTGAGATTCCTTCCATCAGCGCAAAGAGCCTCTATCTCGACCAGGTAAATGTGAATTCTCACCAGAGTGCAAGCCGTGCTATCAGCTTAGTTGATGACGCCATCACACAAGTAAGCTCGATCCGTTCCACCCTCGGTGCTGCCCAGAACAGACTCGAGCACACCTATGACACGAACAACTCCACCAGTGAGAATATCAACTCTGCCGTTTCCCGTATCCGTGATACTGATATGGCTACTGAGATGGTTGAATACACAAAGGACAACGTCCTCCAGCAGGCCGGCACCTCAGTCCTCTCACAGGCAAACGAGCTCCCGCAGATGGCACTACAGCTGCTACAGTAAACTTGAATCTAAGAACAGCAAGGCGATTTTACAGACAGCGGCCAGCAAATTTCAGATAAGTAAATTTCTTGACGATATTACGGACAGAATGCTTGTTTTTAAAATTCTATCCGTAAGCTCAGCGATGATAATTGTAGTTTTCCGTACCAAACGTCATGAATTGCCAAATGGTACGGAAATCTATCCTGGCCTCACCGTGATTTTCCGTACCAATCATCAAATTTTGCCAGATGGTACGGAATTCAAATCAATACTTGTCTCATTTTTCCGTACCATACTTCAATTATCGCTAGATGGTACGGAATTCTAGTCAAGGCTTGTCACAATTTTCCGTACCATACTTCAATAATCACCAATTGTTACGGAATTCTAGTCATAGTTTGTCAGCTTTTTCCGTACCATACTTCAAATATCGCCAATTGGTACGGAATTTTGGTCAAGGCTTGTCTCCTTTTTCCGTACCAAATGTCACGAACTGCCGAGTGGTACGGAAATCAAGTTTAATCACGTTGTTATTTTCCGTACCAAACGCTTGAAATCAATAAATAGTACGGAATGATATTATCAGCACTAGCATCTATAGGAAAAGCGCCCTTCACTGTTAAAGGAAGAGCGCTATCTTTTCGGTATAAGACAATTATTAATGGCTTGTCATTAGTACATATCAACCGATAGTCAGCTCATTATCGTTAACCCAATTAAAAGTTCCAACCTTTGTCTTGTCTTTTTCTGTATCAAAATCAACTAAAATCCAATCCTCAACATCTTTCTTATCTATTTTGACATTTTTAGCTATTTCGATTACTGCATGATTAATACTTACATTATATTTGTTGGTATAATCACTTGAAAAAATACCATACATATTGTAATCGGATTTAGAATCGATTTTGAAAAAACCACCATTTACTTCTACGTTTGGACCAGTCAGACGTATTCCACTTCTAAATGTTCCACCATTTATAACTATGATATGAAGGTCAAAAGTACCTTCTAGTATAAGCCGTGTTCCTTGAAAATTTCATAAAAATCAAGTTTGAATGAGATTTGAATGAATAATGGTCCCATTCACCCTATATCTGGTGATATATCAATGGTATCCCTTACCATATTTTTATTCTATCGCTGCCATTTGGGCACACGAATCCAGACTGTCCAGATATCTGGACAGTTTTCTGAAATTCAGGGCTGCTATCTTAAACCCAAACCACTGCTTCATGCGGATCAGTCCTCTGACCGGCATGTGATCTATATGATATCTCCGACGCAGTATTGACGGAATAGTTTCGACACCGTTGCGGACCCTGGCAATTATCCTGAAGCCTGAGGTACTCATTTCTCGCCTGGCTTTTGCTCTGTAGGTGGCTTCCGGGTCAGATGGATTCTGAAGCACTGCTGAATCCATGCCGCCGTCTTCTTTTGTTCTTAAACGGAGACTGCCATCTTCATTGCGGACAGTCTGTTCATTTCATATCACCTGATCACATTTATATCAGTTATCACCCTACTGATTTCTGGGGATTGAATGGAAATAACTTCTGATCTGTCTTTAGCAAAAAACGGAGCGGCGCCTTCCGGCACCAACACAAAAAAAGCTGACAATGTGGCTTGCGCAGCTATATTCTTGCTCTTCTATCTATGCCACTATTCTGATAATACAATCTTTTATCTTCATACATTCGTTTTTCTGCTTCAGCAATCAAGGATGATATATTTTTATCTGATGTGTTTCCAACAGAACATCCTATAGCAATGTGATAAGATTCTTTTTCAACCTGTTTTCTTATCTGCTCAATTTTCACCCTTATCCTATCCTCCGATTCATCGGTAAGCAAAGCGACAAACTCATCACCGCCTATGCGATATGAATTCATTTCACCGAATTCATTCTGTATGGTTTTTCCTACATAGCGGAGCATCTGATCTCCCGCGGCATGTCCTTTTGTATTATTGATTTCATGAAGCCCATTCACATCTACATAAACACTTGCGATTTCACAATTTTCCAGTGATGCATAATCGTGTAACCTTTGCTCATAGGCATTACGATTTCTAAGACCTGTTAACATATCTGTTTCGCTTAATATCGCAACCTTGCGGGCAAACAGTAATCTCTGGCATTTCACTTTCATTGCATAGGTGCCCAGGAAGGCTCCTAAAATACCAAACACTACAACATTAACAATGTCAACAAAAAGCACGGACTCGTCTTTGACCTTTATCGCTATGAGGATAAAAAGAACAACGCCAAAGCCACTACTACAAATCATTCGAAGAGGCTTGTCTGTAAAAAGAAACGGCACCGTAAGCAAAAAAGCAATCATAGAAACCGCTTGTTCCTGTGGCTGAGCGACCGCACCTAAGATGACGGCAAATACATACAGCATGATTTCAAAAGCATACATATCGAAAAGCAATATTGCCGGATTCATATTTTTGCTTATATACAAACCTGCCAGTATGAGCACAACTACAAGCATCAGTAGTATGTAAGCTGATCGAAATCTCACTAACAAAGGAGAACAAAAAGAAATGAAAAGCATAACAAGCAGAGACAAAATCGTGATCACGGAAAAGAGCAACAAACTGTTTCTGTTCTCCTCCTGCATATCTTTTTGAATCATATCATATTCCTTATCCGAAATATGATATTTCATGAATTTGCCTTTCATCCAATCCATAAGTTTATTCATCGTAAATATCCTTCTTTGCTTTCTTGTCTTGAACGTCATATATTCTGAATGCGGGTGTTCTTCCGAAGTGCTGGAATACCTCTTCACTGTCTTCATCATATGTTACTGCTATCTTCATCTGTATCTACTTCAGTAAAATCTTCTTTATGAGGTAAGAATACCACATTCAAGAGAACTTTTCTACATCACATTACTACTATCTGGTCATAGTCATCTTTGTATCAATCTTATATACTGCGCCAATAGTATTAGCACTTTTTGATGATATTGAGACAGTTACATTAGCCCTTGAATTATTCCATGCCGAATCCGGCATTTATAGCTGATGTCCAAGTGTCATTATATTTACCCGAAAAGCTTTTAATGCTGACTTTTCCTGTTTTTAATCCGCATTCAATATATGGATCAGCTTTCTTATCTGTATCTGTTATAGCTTCACTCATTTTTCCTGTCCTAATACTCTTTTTCTATATCGCCGCTGATACCATACTCATCCCTGAACTGCTGAAGGTCTGAGCCACTGCGTATCAGCATCACATCATCAAAGTGACCCGTCCCCAGATCCTTGAATCCAGCCACTTCCTCACCATTACATATGCTACAGTGGATCACCGGCTTCTGTCTATCAGGATCATAAGATTTCTTCTCCGTCTTTTTCTTAAAAAGTCCCATTTATTGTTCCTCAGATCAGTGTAACAAGCAGCACAGCCGCCATACTTATGGCCTCCGTGATCATAAGCAGGATTCCGTTCAGTCCTCCCGCCCTGTTCACCTCAACGCCTGGCCTGTAATATATGCTCCAGGCACCGTATCACAGTATTATTTATGCTCCTCCTGGTATCGCGTCAATATACTCTGTCATGCCAGTTCTTGATAGTACTATAACTTTTTCGCATATCATAGTCAGACTATCTGAGAAAAAGCCACTTTCCGACAGATGAATCACTGACCCTGCTCAATATATCTGATTGTTTATAAATATATCGAATCTCGGCAGTGTAAATGCCAGTCTGCCGTATCCATCTGCCTGAATGAGCCCCTGCCTGATAAGCCTGCTGCGGTACACTGAGAACTCACTAGTAGACATCTGAATGGATTTACGGATATCAGTAACCAGTCCATTCTCAGAGGAAGAGAGCCCCTTAAGTATCTTTTTCTTCACAGGAGACTGTTCCTCCCAAATCTTACCATATACATATTCTTCCATGTAACTGTCAAATTCGCTAAGCACTGAATCTGTTACTGTACAGGTATTCATATCCCAGCACAGATATCCCAGAACCTGATACGCATATGAATATCCTTTGGTCACGGAAGCCATTCTCCTGGCGTCCTCAAGCGAATTGCCAAATATCTTCCTGTAACTTTCGGTGACAGCAGAAGCATTCAGCGGTGCCAGTGCGATCTTTGGCGCACGATACAAAAAAGTAAGCGTTTTCTCATTCTGCAGGTCATATATATTCTCATATAGTCCTGTCATCAGCAGATATACCGGATACTTAGATCTAAGAAGTATCTGAAATTCACTTGCGAATTTTCGCATAGATGCAGAATTTACAGTTTCATCGACAGTGATCAGAACTTTCTTTTTTTGTTTACTGATAATCTTCATCATCTGCTCTATAGCTGTTCCCAAATCTGTGATCGGTGGCACTCCCTGTATCTCGATGCCAAAACCAAAATGTGATAAATTCAGCTTTGCATTCATAAACCAGGTGCGAAGCTTCTCTACATTATATAGTTTGGCTGCACATGCCTGAAGCAAATCCGTTTCAATACTCAGATCACAGGTAATCCAATTTTCCCCGCAAAAATAGTTCTCAATCTCCGAGAGCAGGACTGTCTTCCCGGTGCCTCGCACTCCAGTGATCATATATATGTGTGAAGGCGATGGATCCGCTGAAAAAGTTTTGATGATCTGATCTGTCTGCTGCTTTCTGGATATATAGCTCGTCGGTTCTGTGCCAAAATCAAGTGTAAAGGGATTTCCACCTCTCATAACCAATCTCCTGTTATATCTGCCAGATTTTGTTATATCTTGTTATATCTACAGACATATGTTATATCTTGTTATATCTTATGTCAAGTGTTTTCCATCGTTTTTCAAGGGATTTTGCACAAAAAAGAGCAACACCCCCTGTTTTTGTGTATAATGTCAAGTGGCCAAACCAAACATTCTCACAAAGAAAGAAGTATTGCTCATGGACATTATACGTTATTTACTTCAAATCATTCAAGACCTTAATTATCAAAAGCGTTGGCTTTTAACTTTCATCGTTACAGTTCACGGGCAGTTGAAAAACGTCTGATATGAACATGAAAAAAATTTTTGATCAGATGGTATAAAAAAGACCGCGGTTTTATCCCACGGTCATTCATACTGACAATCAGTTCTATTTAGGAGCAGAACGCATATTTGATTGCCATAAATATCCAAAGTGGATTTCAAGCCAGGTTTTATTTCGCCTTACGAAAGACATAGAACTCGTTATTTACCTTCACTGCCAGTTCATCCTCTGATTTCCAAAGATACTGTGTCTTCCGGAAGTTGGTCTGACCATTTTCTGTTGGATCTTCACCGTTCTTCGTGACTTTGTCAAGCTTCTGCATCCCTGTCCCGCACGTCTCCAGATCAAATCGTCCGGTATCCTCATAGAGAGCATTATCTACGTAGACTTTTCTAATCGGCTCTATTTTCACCGGATCCCAGCCATAATCCTGATAGTATTCCACATCATTAAGCTCTGGATGCACACGGATATATCTTGCCAGAATCACCATACGGCTGTGTTTCCAGTATGTGCCTTTGCTCTCATCTTGATAATACATGTTTTCAAGCCACTTCGGTTCAAAGAAATCCTGACAGATTCTCTTTATGTCCTTAGCATAGTTGCTTCCGTCACCTACTCTGTCAAATGATGTCACTTCATATCCACCCGTATCAGACTTCCTGATATGAAGCCTACCCGGGCATTCACCGCCTGATTCGCTGAACAGGATATTTCCTTTCTTCGTATAACCATAGCTCCATAGGTTGCAATAGACCTTGATATCCTCAGGATTCTCATAATCCACCCAGTACACAGACGGCGCAGGAATCACATAATCACTGTATTCATCGACTCCCATCTCTTCTGCATATTCATATATGCAGCTCATAAAAGGATCATCCGGGAATTCAGGTACACAGGAAGATTTGATCTCTACTATCTGACCATCATCCTTCGGCTGTTTCGTCTCCTCTACCTGATTCGCAGTTTTCTCTGGCTTAGAATGCTCTCCAGTGTTAGTAGTCGGCTTCTCCGATGTCTTTACAGGCTTTCTGTTGATATATGCCAGTGCAGAAATTCCTAGAACTATGCAACACACAAGCACAATAAGTACACTCACGAGCTTCTTAGTCTTCTTCTGCTCCCCGATATTTTTCACTCTCTTCATGAT
>SAMEA3663052__coassemble_583_pt1 | contig 18149 bp, 12 predicted proteins | sample SAMEA3663052__metabat2_low_PE_012 | metagenome-assembled genome bin SAMEA3663052 (sample SAMEA3663052) | pig gut metagenome | biome: pig gut; feature: pig-associated habitat; material: faeces | place: France | collected 2012 | reverse complement strand
GCCGAACGGCACGTACGGTGGTGTGAGAGGGCGGTTAATTCCGCCCTACTCGATTATCAGTTGTTCTCAACTGCTTCGTTTAAGTATGCCAGCTCCTGAGCCGTTTTCTTGCTGTAAAGGGAAGCGGCAGAGAAGAGTGAGTAGCCGTTGCAGCCGCACTCCTTTAAGACACCGTACTCGTCTGCGAGGTTTGTATTGCTGTTGATCCAGCCATGATCTGAACTGTAGTCATTGTCACAGCGGTAAAGAGCTAAGGCTGCGTATTGGGTCTTGCCAAGTTTATCAAGATCCGGGTCCATAAACTGTGTCAGGCGTTTTGTAAACATAGCAGTTCCACCATCTTTGCCCCAGTCATCAGTCCAGTAGAGCTGAGGCATCAGGTAATCGATGTAACCGTCTTTTGAAAGCCAGGTATCTACATCAGCACCGGAGGAACGGTCGTTTGTCAGGTTACCCTGTGGAGCAATTCCGAAAGTGGCATCCGGATCTGCTGTCTTTATCCTGTTGTAGACTCTTGCGATAAGCTTATCCACATAAGCGGCTTTTTTTGCATTTGAGAGTTTCTTTGCGGCAGAAGCCGTAAGGGTAACCTTGTTTTTTACGATGTTCTTGTAGCCAGCAGATGCATGATAGAAATAGTCATCAAAGATAACACCATCGACATCGTATTTCATGACTTCCTTAACAGCCTTTACTACTCTGGTCTGGGAGCTTGCTGCACCAGGATTTAAAAAGTAAGAGCTTGTGATCCTGTAAGGGTTCATCCAGGCAATCAGCTTGATGTTCTGGGCGTGAGCCTCTTCGGTCATTATCTGAAGCGGATCGAAACTTAAGGTTTCGTAAGCGGATTGTGTAGAATTATCAGTGCCAAGTGCCTTTGCAGCTGGAGAAATCCAGGTCATGGCCGGGAAGAGTTTACTTTTCCAGGCAGCATCATCGTTTGAACGAACCTGCATATATACGGTGTTCAAATGGTAATTGCTGAGGTTCGAAAGAAATTTCTTCGCATTGGCTCTGAAGGTGGCTTCGTCATCAGTACAGAGGCCTATATTTTTTTTTGAATAATCGTAAATAGAAAGCCAGATGCCACGAACTTCGTCGTTATCTTCATCTGTTTCAGCAGCTATTGCTGAAGTGACTTTACCTGAAGCCAGGTGAGTAAGGCCAGAAGCTGTAACACCGGTAAGGGCTAAAGCAGCCGAAATGATAAGAGCAGTTATTTTTTTCTTAAACATTAATTCCTCCATATATCAGGATTTAAGCATTGGTGCGATGTAATTGTTCACGAGGTTGTAGCCGTAATTATTTGAGCTGGCCCAGCCACGGCTTATTGCAACCCTGTCGCCAGCTTCGCCTGTAGTATAGTGATTATCCTTTATTCCAAGCCACTCCACATACGGTGCCATCCCGATGATGCTCGATGAAGCGCGTGGATCCGGAACTACAACTGTACCTGATGGCCATCCACTTATGGCAGGAATAGTGGAATATGACGGTGTATTTCCATCTGTTGTCGCATAGAGTGACAGGTGGATTGCCTGAGCGCGGATGCCAACTCTTACAGCGTCAGCTGCGGCTGCGTCTGGAGTGGCATAGCCAAGGGCGCTGTAGTAGGATCTCGCATAAGATACAAAGTCCATACCGCAAGCACCGCCATCCAAGGCACCAATTCCGCCAAAGTTGCACTGTTCTGGTGATACACTTCCACCAAATCCTAAAAATCCTGTTTCGTTGCAGATCTGGGCGAAGAGAACCTCAGCCTTTATCCCGGCTTTGTTTGCTTCCTCGTAGACTATCTGAGTAAAATCATTTATCGTAGGTGCACCATACTGGGCGTAGATATCTGTAGGATAGGAAGTCTTCTTTTTTGCCATCTGTGCATTAAAGTAGCGGGCCATCTGCTGCGGGTTAGTTGAGGATGTACCTTTTATCGTATATGCAGTTGTGCCGACTGCAGCTTCGCTGGCTGGTCCGAAATAGTTCTTGCCTGACTTTATAAAAGCCCTAACCCTGTAAGTGTAGGTAGTGCGCTTATTCAGTCCAGTGACTGTGACTTCGTTTATATCATCTCCACGGACGGAGGTAACCCTCTTGCCGTTCTGGTCTATTACCTGATAACCTGTAACTCCCTCAACCGGATACCAGTGAAGAGTAAGAGCGGTCTCAGAAGCCGGGGTCACATAATCTTTTGTGTCACTGTCGTAGTCTGTTGTGTCAGTATCGGATTTTACAGCTGTATATGCACTGCGCCACTTTATAATGGCACTTTTTACCTGCTCAGCAGCGGATTTTTTATTCGATGAATTTACTGTGGCCTGAGCAGCCATTGTGTTATCAGTGGTTGAAGGGGCAGTTGTGTCGGTATTTTCAGGCTCGCCTGGAGTTGTAAATGACAGAACATTTGAGTAATTGCCCCAATATGTCTTTGTGTACGGTGAGTGTACTGACTTACGATAGAAACGCAGCTTATAGCTATAAGTAGTACCAGGAGCTAAGGCTGTATCTGTGTAGGTCAGCTCCTTTGTATCGGCGTCGACCTTCGCATATGAGCCATCAGCTTCTTTCTTGTAGAGTCTGTATGTGACATCAGGATCAACAGAAGCTGTCCAGTTGAAGACAATGCTCTTTCCATCAGCTGACATGGTTCCACTAAGTGTGGAAGCGGTATCTCCGTCAGTTGTTACTGTTGCCTTACCCTTTACACAGGTGCCCCAGATATTCGTATCACCGGACTTGTAATAGGCCTTTACGGTGTAGTCGTATTTCGTGTTCTTTGCAACGCTCTCATCAGTATAGCTGGAGACACTCTTCTTTATGGTTGTTAATTTGGTATACTTGCCACCGTTAGTGCTCCTGTAGATGCGGTAACCAGTAGCAGACGGATCCTTTACCCAGGTAACCTTAACCCTTGAAAGTCCGTTGTCAACAGCTGATACCATCTCTGTATCCTTTGATTGAAGCTTGACTGAGAGCCCGTCGCTGTTATAGCTTTGAGATCTGCCGCTGGCATTTCTGCCTATAACTGTATAATAGTATGTCGTACCGTAGGATGCAGTACTGTCAGTAAACAAAGTTTCGTTAGTTGTTCTTGCTATCTCCTTGTACCTGCCGGTTTTGCCAGTCTTTCTAAAGACTATGTACTGAGCTGCGTTTGCAGCAGGCTGCCAGGTGACCTGAACCTGATTCGTGCCATTTACAGTAGCTGCCGAAGTCAGGGTGACAGGGTCAGGATAGACCGAAGTGTCCTCGCTCTTAGGGATCAGGTTAAAAGTCTTTGCGATACCATCAGCATCAGCCTGACCGATCTCATTTATAGACTCAGTATCACTCAGGTAGTTTGCCACATCATCAGGATTAGTGAGGAATGCTGCCTCTACGATAATACCAGGGATGTGGTGCAGTTTGGATGTACGAATGACTGAATAATAATCAGAAAGACTTCCATCCGGATATCGGCTTCCGTTTTCAGAACTCTTAGTCTTGATCTGTCTGTCAAAAAGCCCCAGAGCCTTTAGATTGGCCTGTATATTCGTCGCAAGAGATTTACCGACAGTATATGCGTCAGTGTCATAGTGGTTATTCGGGTAGTAGATCTCACTGCCATTCGGAGCTGAGCTTTTACTTGCATTCAGATGTATGGAAACAAAAGCGTCGGCACCTACATTTGCAGCATATGTAGTTCTGTCGATCAGTCCAACGAATTTATCCGAGGTTCTAGTCATGTAAACTTTGACATGTGCGTATTCTTCAAGATATTTTTTTGCTGCTTTGGCGATTTTTAATGTAAGGGTCTTTTCATTATACCCACCGCCGCGTGTTCCAGGATCCGAGCCGCCATGCCCTGGATCTAAGACGATAACTGTATCTGTATCATCAGTAAGTACCGGATCGTAAGTGCTTCCAGTCGTATCGGCAGCCTGGGCCTTCACTTCATTTTTCTTAAAAAAATATCCGGAGCCGCAAAGCGATGTAACAGTCATCGCAGCAGCCAGAATTAATGAACAAATCTGTTTTTTCAAAATAACCTACCTTTCACTTCCCTCGGTTTCTACTTTAACATTCTTTCAGGTTGTTATCAATTTTTTGCACAGATTTTACGAAAAAAAAGCGCCTGTATCCCGTCAATCTGTAAAAAAGTTTCAAGATTTTTTAAAGTTTCGGAGTTTTTTTGTGGATTTTATGTTATTTAATTTTCGTATGTATTGTGCTAGAATAAACTCTGACCGCACATATTTAATTGGAGGAAAAATAAATGAAAATCAGCAAAACTATTTTTGCAGTGCCAGTCATAGCAGCTATGCTTTTGACCGGCTGTGGTGGGAGTGCGGGAAACGGACAAGCCTCAGGTGATGCGTTGAATTTCTCAACAGCATCAGGAGATGCCAGTAACGAGCTGGTAGTTTCAATAGGTGATGAAGCCGATACAGAGGTCTTGAATCAGATCGTTACTAATTTTAAAAAGGATAATCCGGACTTTCCTTATACCGTAAAGTCAGAGATTATCAGTGAGTCTGATGCTTCAAATAAGGTACTCGGAGACATAAATGCTGCGCCGGATATTTTTACATTTGCAGATGACCAGCTGAATGCACTTACAGCATCAGGAATTCTTCAGCCAATCACAGATTCTTCTATTAAGAGTGAGAATCTCGATGCAGCCGATGATGCGGCTTCAATCGATGGCAAGCTCTATGCATATCCTATGACAGCCGATAACGGTTATTTTTTGTATTATAACAAAAAATACTTCAAGGACTCTGACCTGGCTACAATGGATGGAATTCTTGATATAGCATCAAAGAATGGAAAGAAAGTGACCATGGATATCGGCAATGGCTGGTACATGTATTCCTTCTTTGGCAATACCGGTATGAAGCTGACTCTCGCAGATGACGGACTTACGAATGTCTGCGACTGGAATTCAACTGATAATAAAATCAAGGGAATCGACGTAGCAAAGGCTATGTCTGCAATCGCCTCAAACAGTGGATTTGAAGCTGGCGGAGATGATGCCTTAAAAGCAGGAGCCGCCGATGGCTCAGTTATCGCCGGAGTAAGCGGTGTATGGCTTTCGACAGATATGAAGAATGCCTGGGGTGACGACCTCGGCGCTGTAAAGCTCCCTACATATACAGTAGATGGAAAACAGGTTCAGATGTCTTCATATGCCGGCTACAAGATGGTCGGAGTAAACAGCTTCTCTTCAAAGGCAGATTGGGCAAATAAGCTTGCCGCATATATGACGAATGAGGCAAGCCAGACTCTCCGTTTTGAGAAGAGAGGCCAGGGACCTTCGAATAAGAAGGCAGCAGAGAGCAGCGAAGTAAAAGCTTCACCTGCTATTCAGGCACTTCTCGCACAGTCTGAGTATGCATCTCTTCAGAGAGTTGGACAGAAGTACTGGGATGCCTCATCATCATTTGGCTCTGATTTGACCAGTGGTGCTATGATTACTCAGAAGCGTATGGATACTCTTGTGAAACAGATCACTGCACCAGTGACAGAATAAGGAGGGTGAAGACATGTCAGTAAAAAAGACAAAAACATTAAATAACACCAAGCCCATTCGTACCAGTGTCAGGGGCCTGATTCTTGTTGCTCTTAGTATTCTTGGAGCTGTTGCTGTTATTTCGAATCTGATCAGTAACCGTAGTCTCGCAAGGATGAATTCAAGCTCTGCCGTTATTGCAGATGAGTCCATGAAGACTATAGATGATCTGTCTAATATCGACAGCTACACACAGTCTATATATCAGAAGGCACTTTCACATATTGTTGCGACTGATTATTCCACCAAGGTAAAGATGATTGAAGAGATTCAGTCTGATGAGGCAGCTCTTGAAAAACAGCTGAATCAGAATTATTCGGGGGCTTTTTCAGATGAGGATAAGGCTTCTATCAAAAACCTGGCCGATCAGTATCTGACTCTTAAAAAAGCCGTAAATACTCTGACAGCAGCTTCAGCAGATTCTGATACTGCTACAGCTTACTACCTGGCCAATAACGATGTGGCAAAAGCAGCTGATGATATTATCTCATCAATCGATTCCATGAAAGCGAAGGTGGAGAAGGAAGCTTCAGCCAGAAGAGATAATCTGAGCAGAGTATACAGATCAAATTCTGTCCTTAATCTTCTTGCTATTATTATTTCGTTCGGTGCTGTGGTAGTGGATTTCTTCCTTGTAATGAGGTATATCGTAAATCCACTTAATACAGCAGAGAGACAGCTTCATTCTATTATCAAGGGTATAGATGAAGGCCATGGAGATCTGACACAGAGGGTTTCTGTTGAGAGAATGGATGAAATCGGAAAGCTTGCCAATGGTATCAATATCTTCCTTAAGAAACTGCAGGATGTGCTTGCAGCCATCACCAGAAATTCCGACAAAATGGAGTCAGTTGTTTCTGATGTGCTTGGTTCTGTAAAGACTTCAAATGGTTCTGCTTCAGATCTCTCTGCAGTTACAGAGGAGCTCTCCGCTACTATGCAGGAGGTAGAGGGCAACGCAGCTGTGATTTCACAGAATGCAAAGGATGTATCTGACAAAGTAAACGATATTGCCGGAAAGTCAGACGAAATCGGTGGCTACTTAAAGCAGATGAAGGATCAGGCTGACGAGATGGAAGCCAAGGCCAGATCTAATATGGAGAATACAGACCAGAAGGTTACGGAGATCCTCGATGTCTTAGGTCAGGCTATAGATGATGCGAAGAGCGTTGATGAGGTAAATAAACTTTCAGGAGATATCCTCTCTATTGCCAGCCAGACCAACCTGCTTTCACTGAATGCCTCTATAGAGGCAGCGAGAGCCGGAGAAGCCGGACGTGGATTTGCAGTTGTTGCTGAGGAAATTTCACATCTGTCAGATTCGAGCCGGGAGGCCGCTTCGAATATCCAGAAAATCAATGAGACCATTACCGAAGCTGTTCACAACCTCGCGGATCATTCACAGAGCCTCGTAAACTATATGAGAGATTCTATTCTTCCAGAATTCCGTGATTTCGTAGATGATGGTGGACGCTACAAGAACAATGCAACCTACATAGAGAATATGATGACGGAGTTTGCTGCTTCAACAGCTGATCTTCAGCAGAGCGCAAAAGAGATTGCAGACTCTATCGGTTCTATTTCTAATTCTATCAGTGAGGGTGCTCAGGGAGTTACAGGCGCAGCAAACAGCACCCAGACTCTTGTAAATGATATGGATTCGATCACCCAGAGAATGGATGAGAACCAGAAGATAGCTAAGAATCTTAAGGATGAGACATCGGTATTTACAAACGTATGAATAAGAAATTAGTTTCATTAGTTTTATCAGCAGCAGTTGCGATAACCTGTTTTTGTGGCTGTGGTAAAAAAACTTCATACAAACCGCTTAAGGATGAGGATGATACAGTTTACACCATCGGCATGGTTTCTTCTGTTTCTGAGAATGACGATTTGAAAAAAGGTTTCGAAGATGCTGTATCAGATACCTTTGGTAAAGGTCACTATAAATTTGTAAATGCCACCTGCTCCTCCAAAAATGATACCGCTTCTATTCAGGCTCTTTTGGATCAGGGCGCTCAGCTTATTTTAACTGAGGACTGGAAGTCTCTCGTGGCTTCATACACATTGACTCAGCAGGCATCAGATGATAAGGACAAAACTCCTGTTGTCTCAACGGGTGTAAATGATATTGCAGCAGCTCTTGGCATAGAGTATTCGGATGAGGATAACAAGACTACAGGAGTGAATGTAACTGGGGTTACTCCGTCACCTGGTGTAAGCAGTAAGCTCTCTGAGCTGATTGAAACAGTGAAAAAGCCTAAACGTGTAGGCATCATTTATTCACCTGAGAACAGGGATGCTGTAAAAGAAAACAGACTTCTTGAGGAATATTTAAGCCAGGCTGGCATCGGATACCGCGAATTTATTCTGCCGACTTCTGCATACAAGTCTCTTATGAAAGACAGTGCCGAGGCGGAAGCGATAAAGAAGAGTGATGATATGGATCCTACTGTCCCACAGATCTCTGATGATTTTGCTGGGTCACTTTTTCAGATTGCCAACGACTCACAGATTCTAGACTGGGAAAAGAAAGCACGCAGATCTTTAAAAAATGCCAGCTCCTCAAAAATCATCAAGACTGCTGTGCAGCAGTGTGATGCATTATTTATCTCAAGTGGTTTTTCAGCAGGGACTGTACAGAAGATAACAAGGGCCGCTAGAAATGCTGACCTCGTTACATTTGGAAGCGATGATACTGCCGGCAGGTATTCTCTGATAACATTATGGGCAGATCCTTATGACAGTGGCTATCAGGCTGGTGAAATGGTTTATCAGATTCTTGTGAATGGCCAGAATCCGGGAGATATGCCAATTGCCTCTCAGTCAGAGGCTTCCTTCCACAAGCTCTATAATGGTTCTTACGCTGAGGTCTTAGGACTCACTTTTCCAAAATCTTTCAGCGAGTATTCTTCATTTATGGCTTCATACGAGCCAGGTGAAGGTACTGAAAAAGTCAGTGACGAAGAAGAAAACTAATGAAAGTCTCCTGGTTTTTGAAACTGGGAGGCTTTTTATGTACACATGACAGTGTACGTTTCTGGTCGTTTATGCTCATTTATCGGCAATTTTTGCATTTTCGTTCTGTTGAGATGGATTCTGAGCAGTGTTATAATGGTTTCGGGGTAAAAATTACAGTATAGAAGGAGAAGCTGATGGCAGATTATATCATGGCGCTTGACGCTGGAACTACAAGCAACAGATGTATACTTTTTGATAAACAGGGCAAAATAGCCGCAGTTGCCCAGAAGGAATTCAGGCAGTTTTTCCCGAATCCGGGCTGGGTCGAGCACGATGCAAACGAGATCTGGTCGACAATGCTTGGTGTAGCTGTTCAGGCTATGCAGTCAGTTGGAGCCGGAGCAAAGGATATAGCCGGAATCGGTATCACGAATCAGCGTGAGACAGTAGTAGTCTGGGATAAAAAGACTGGAGAGCCTATCTACCATGCGATAGTCTGGCAGTGCCGCAGGACATCTGCTATAGCTGATGAGCTGAAGGCAAAGGGACTTACAGAGACTATCCAGAAGAAGACAGGACTTGTGATCGATGCCTATTTTTCGGCTACAAAGATCAAGTGGATCCTCGACAATGTCGCAGGTGCGAGACAGAAGGCTGAAAAGGGTCAGCTGATGTTTGGGACCATAGAGACCTGGCTTATCTACAAGCTCTCAGGCGGAAAGCTCCATGTGACCGATTATTCTAATGCTTCCCGAACGATGCTTTTTAATATCAATACTCTACAGTGGGACGATGATATCCTTAAGGAACTTGGCATTCCGAAGAGCATGCTTCCGACACCAGTTCCAAGCTCGCAGGTCTATGGGATGACAGATCCGCTGCTTTTAGGCGGAGAAATCCCAATTGCCGGCGCCGCAGGAGACCAACAGTCGGCACTCTTTGGCCAGATGTGCTTCGATAAGGGCATGGTAAAAAATACCTACGGCACAGGCTGCTTCCTTCTGATGAATATCGGTGATAAGCCTGTATTTTCAAAGAATGGCCTGCTTACCACAGTGGCCTGGGGAGTAGACGGCAAAGTAAACTACGCTCTCGAAGGTTCTATTTTTGTAGCTGGTGCAGCTATCCAGTGGCTCAGGGACCAGGTCAGAATGATTGATTCAGCTGAGGATTCCGAGTACTGGGCGAATAAAGCTCACGGAACTCACGGCTGCTATGTGGTACCTGCATTTACAGGACTTGGAGCTCCATACTGGGACCAGTATGCCAGAGGAATTATAGTAGGTATTACAAGAGGTACAAACAAGTATCACATAATCCGCGCTACGCTTGAGTCGATAGCCTATCAGGTCTGCGATGTCACTAAGGCTATGGAAGAGGACTGCGGACTCAGGCTTGAGGCACTGCGGGTTGATGGCGGAGCCTCTGCCAATAATTTCCTGATGCAGTTCCAGGCTGATATGCTCGGAAAGCCTGTCCACAGGCCTTCATCAGTAGAGTCGACGGCAATGGGAGCTGCTTATCTCGCAGGACTTGCTACTGGATTTTTCAAGGATATAAATGCGATAAGAAATCTTCCGGATGAAGACGGAAGCGAATTCATTCCGCAGATGTCTCCTATGGAAAGGGAGACGAAGCTCAAGGGATGGCACAAGGCCGTCAAGTACTCATTTGGCTGGGCAAAAGAAGACTAAAAAAACGGGGCTCGAAAGAGCCCCGTTTCTTATGCACTTTTCATAGACAAACAGTCTTTTTAACTGTTCATATGTGTCTCAGCAATTATTTCGGTATTTGACCAAATGCTCTATGACTGCTCCCGCCGTTTGATTACCTGGCAGAATTTATCATATCGATAAGCTGCTCCCTTGTATGAACACCAACAGCCTTCTGTACGACTTCGCCGTTCTTAAAAACAAGAAGTGTCGGGATGCTCATCACATTGTACTTCTCTGCGATATCGGAATTCTCATCTACATCGAGCTTTCCAATCTTTACATCTGTGAGCTCATCAGCGAGCTTCTCTACGATAGGTCCCTGCATACGGCAAGGTGCGCACCAGGTGGCCCAAAGGTCTACAAGAACCGGCTTGTCTGACTGTAAAACCTCTGAATCAAAATTATCTGAAGTAAACTTTAATACTGCCATTTTATTCTCCTTTATTAGATAACTCTTCGTTACAACTGCTACTATATCATGAAATTAGATTGTACGCAATACATTTTTTGAAAAATTAACAAATTTCTTTTTACACGCGCAGAATTGATGAGATTCTCGACAGCACATTGTCAGGGAGCAGCGGTCCTATCAGGAAGTCTAAGAATGAGACAATCGATGGGGTTGAAACCAGGCCGCGGCGATAAATAGTTCTTAGGCTTCTTCTTACGATAGTCTCTGTCTTTGTAGAGAGGAACGGTGAAGACTTGTGTCCGGAGGCAGTCTCAATAAATCCGGTATCGCGGATCCAGTAAGGGCAGATGGCCGTTACGGTTATTTTTTCATGAGAAAGTTCCTGACGAAGTGCACGGCTGTAGCTTAAGACAAAGGCTTTTGAGGCTGAGTAGGTGTTAAAGCCCTTAAGTGACTGGAAAGCGGCGATTGAGGCGATATTTACGATGCGCGATCCGGCTTTCATATACGGCAGGCAGACATGGATCATCGCGACTGTGGCCGAGTCATTTAAGGCTATCATCTGCTGCTCGCCGTCATTTCCTATCTGCTCAGTAGTGCCGGACAGACCGAAGCCTGCGCAGTTAATTAATAGACTCACCTGATAGTTACCTGACTCGAGCTGCTTTTTTATCAAATCAAAGGAAGCCTCTTTTGTAAGGTCGGCCGGGAGAACCTTTGCCGGGACCTGTATCTCATCAGAGAGCGCCTTAAGCTTATCCTCGCTTCTTGCGATAAGCCAGAATTCGTCGATATCGAACTTTTCCATCTGGTCTTTAAGCGCGCGCACGTAGCCACGGCCGAGACCGCTTGAGGCGCCGGTGATAACGGCTATTTTTTTATGAGAGAACTTATCAGATGTCCTTTGAAGGTGCCTGAGGCGGATGGTCTCTATTACAGCAATCACGATCCCCAACAGTCCCATCCAGAAAAAAATGTTGCCGGCGATACTTACTATTCTCGAATAGACTTCATTTACTATATGCATATTAACTTTCCAATCTGATTATCCTAAGCTGATTTATTGGTATAGACTATTATAGTGAAGTCATCATGGGTTTTGCAAGCTCTATTCAAATCTGCGGTAAAAAGCACTTGACATATACCCCTAGAGGGTATATTATAATCACAGATACCCGGAAGGGGTATTAGAGATTGCTATGAAAGAAGGTATTCCCTTGGAAAAATATAACGTAACCGGTATGAGCTGTGCTTCCTGCCAGGCTCACGTCGAAAAGGCTGTTAGTAAGGTCCCTGGCGTTAAATCAGTAAGCGTCTCACTTCTTACGAATTCGATGGCAGTCGATGGCACAGCCAGTGATGCTGATATTATAAAAGCTGTTGAAGATGCAGGCTATGGCGCCTCCAAGCAGGACTTCGATACTCCGAAGGCAGGCAGTGCGAGCACGAAGCTTGCGGCAGAAGAGGAGTCGCTAAAGGATAAGACTACACCGAAGCTCATTAAAAGGCTGATCTGGTCCGTAATAGTTCTCTTAGTCCTTATGTATATTACGATGGGCCACAATATGTGGGGCTGGCCGGTGCCAGCATTTTTAAATCATAACCACATAGGACTTGCAATCACGCAGATGCTTTTGGCTCTGATAGTTATGACGATAAACCGTGCATTTTTTACATCGGGCTTTAAGTCACTTATCCATGGCTCTCCGAATATGGATGCGCTCGTGGCCTTGGGTTCAGGCGTTTCATTCGGCTGGTCCCTATACATTCTCTACCGTATGACATACCTGCTTACGACAGGCACCTCTCAGATGGATCTGATGCCGCTCTATCACAACCAGCTCTACTTCGAGTCAGCGGCTATGATCCCGGCGCTTATCACGATCGGCAAAACACTCGAGTCCTATTCGAAGGGCCGTACGACAGACGCTCTTAAGAACCTGATGAAGATGGCTCCTAAGACTGCTGTTATCGAGCGTGATAGTCAGCAGGTCGAGGTAGGAATCGACGAGGTAAAGTCAGGCGATATCTTCGTAGTAAAGCCTGGCGAGTCAATTCCGGTCGATGGCGTCATCGTCGAGGGCACAACCGCTGTAGATGAATCAGCTCTGACAGGTGAGTCTATCCCGGTCGATAAGGCAGTAGACGACACTGTTTCAGCCGCTACGATAAATCAGTCAGGATTTATAAAAGCCCGCGCCACAAGAGTCGGCGAGGATACTACTTTTTCACAGATCATCCAGATGGTAAGTGACGCGGCTGCCACAAAAGCTCCAATCGCACGAATCGCAGATACTGTATCTGGTGTGTTTGTACCGGCTGTAATGGCTATAGCACTAGTCGTATTCATCGTCTGGATGATAGTCGGCGGCGGCACGACAACCTCTCTTGAGCACGCGATAACAGTCCTTGTTATTTCCTGCCCTTGCGCCTTGGGACTTGCAACTCCTGTTGCCATCATGGTCGGAAACGGGATGGGCGCGAAGAACGGTGTACTCTTCAAGACCTCAGAGGCGCTTGAGAATGCCGGAAAGGTACAGATCATTGCTCTCGACAAAACAGGTACTATCACAGAGGGAAAGCCTCAGGTAACAGATATCATCCCGACCGAGGGATTTTCAGCTTATGAGCTTCTTAAAAAGGCCTATTCACTCGAGTCGAAGTCTGAGCATCCGCTCGCAAGGGCTGTTGTGGAAAAGGCTGAGGGCGCCGGCGTGAAGGCCGATGAGACAGAGAACTTTGAGGCTCTTACAGGTAATGGACTTAAGGGCACCATAAATGGTAAAATAATCTATGGCGGTTCAGAGAAGTTTATTTCTTCTCTTGTAAAAATAAACGATGACCTGCTTAAGAAATCGACGGAGCTCTCAGAGCAGGGCAAGACGCCTTTATTTTTTGAAGAGGATGGAAAGCTTATCGGTATCATCGCTGTAGCAGATATCATAAAGAGCGATTCGAGACAGGCTGTAAAGGAATTACAGCACATGGGAATCGAGGTCGTAATGCTTACCGGTGATAACGAGAGAACGGCAAAGGCAATCGGTGAAGAGGCTGGTGTTGACAGAGTCATAGCAGGCGTTCTTCCTGATGGAAAGGAAAAAGTAATACGTGAGCTTCAGAAGCGTGGCAGAGTTGCGATGGTCGGCGACGGCATTAACGATGCTCCGGCTCTTACGAGAGCTGACACAGGTATCGCTATCGGAGCCGGAACTGATGTGGCTATCGATTCAGCAGATATCGTTCTGATGAACTCAAAGCTTACAGATGTATCAGCTGCTATAAGGCTGTCCCGTGCTACTCTTAAGAATATTTACGAGAACCTTTTCTGGGCCTTCGCCTACAATGCTCTGCTGATCCCTATGGCAGCAGGCCTGTATCCGGGAATTCACTTAAACCCTATGTGGGGAGCCACCGCAATGAGCCTTTCGAGCTTTACTGTATGTATGAATGCTCTTAGACTGAACCTCTTTAAGGTTCACAGCGCAAAGCACGATAAACCACTGAGACATCCGGCTCTTCCGGACACCTCAGGTGAAAAAATAACTGTGGCAGAAAACGCCGTGAATGGAAATCCGGCCGCCTGCCCTATAGAAAGTGTAAATGGAGGTAACACAATGAAAGAAACTGTAAATGTAAAGGGAATGATGTGCCAGATGTGCGAGAAGCACGTAAGCGAGGGCCTCAGGAAAATCGATGGCGTAACCTCAGCAACTGCTGACCACGAGAAGGGTACAGCTGTAATCGAGGCTACAAAGCCAATTGCAGAGGCTGACATCAAGAAGGCAGTCGAGGACGCAGGCTACGAGTTCGTATCTGTAGAAGGTTAACGAATCAGAATCATCCTTTTGAATGAGCCCGGCAGACATGCCGGGCCCGTTTAGTTTTAAGAACTTGACTTATACCCCGAAGGGGTATATCATAATTCTAATGTAATTTTTAGGAGGTCCTGTATGGCACAGGAAGCAGAAGAGAAGGTCTGCCCACACTGCGGGCAGGCATCAGATATAGAGGGAACTGGTGGAGGCTGCGCGGCCTGCTCCGGCAAAATGAAGGACAGAAGCGACAAGGAAAAGAAGGACCTCGTGAACCGGCTCTCGAGGATTGAGGGTCAGATCAGAGGCATAAAGAGGATGATCGAGGAGGATGCGTACTGCATCGATATCCTGCGTCAGAGCACGGCAGCTACGGCAGCCTTAAACAGCTTCAACAAGGTCGTCTTAGCCAACCATATCCGCACCTGCGTGAAAGAAAATGTCCAAAACGGAAATGACGAGGTAATCGATGAGCTTGTCGACACGATCCAGAAGCTTATGAAGTAAGAGAACTGAAAAGCGCCCTTCACCATTGGCGAACGGACACAGCCTTTTTCTTTGAAAAAATAGGACACTGGAAAATGGCCGTCTACAGCGTAAATTCACGAATCTCGCAGTTCTTAGGCTTCGGATTCCACATCAGCTCGTGCTTTTTGTGGCCTAAAATACCGCAGAGAACGCGCATGATTCCGCCGTGGCAGGAGATAAGCACGTTCTGATAATTCTTTTTCGAGAGGTCATCTATAAAGGAGTGGGCTCTCTTTTTCATATGCTCTATAGACTCGACTGTGGCTGGTTCTTTAAAAATGGTAGGCAGAAGCCAGAACGACCACATCTCAAGGCCTAAGGCTGTATATTTTTTCTTTTCATAGCGGCCAAAATCCACTTCGATAATGCGATCATCAGTAATTATATCTTTTTTGTCCCACCCTGAGATAATAGAAGCAGTATCTACTGCTCTCTTAAGCGGGCTAGAGTAGACCGCATCAAAATGAATGCCTTTTACCTGCTGTGCGGCTTCAACAGCCTGCTGCCTGCCATGGGCGTTTAAAGGCGCGTCTGTCCGCCCCTGCATCAGGTGTGCTTTGTTTAAGTCAGTTTGTCCGTGTCGTGTTATATAAATATTCATGGAGACAGTTTAACACATTTTTCGTATTTTTCCTATTGACAGATTGAGAAACTGGTGGTATTATTTGTGCACAATCTAATTAGCACTCGACTTTGATGGTTGCTAATAATAATCGATGAAGGAGGAAATCGCATGACAGTATTGCCATTGTACAATGTGATGCTGATCCCGGAGACGAACCTGTACCTGCAGACGCAGGCATTTACAGCGATGACCGGGAAGGAGCCTGAGAACCAGGAAAGGCTTATCATAGCAGCAGAGAAATCTCCTAAGAAGAGAGAGGAGATTACAGAGGACGACCTCTATCCTATTGGAGTGTCAGGTATTATCACAGAGATAAATTCCGATAACGGCTACATCGTGATCAGAACGAAGAAGAGAGCCGATATCACGGATGTTACTATTTTTGCGGACCATACAATAAATGTCACAGCCACAAGGCGTGAGGATACACCGGACGAGGAGGTAAGTCCTGACGAGGAGAGAGCCCGTTTGGATAAGATGAAACAGGCGCTTGTCGGATATTTTGCCAACTCACAGTATGGGAACCTGAGCAGAGGCTACATCGCGCAGTTTAATTCTATCTCAGAGGTTGCTGCAGCTATGAGCCCGTGGCTTTTCAACTCAGCTGAGGACAGATATAAGGTCCTTGAGGAGGATTCGAAGGTCAAGCGTCTCGAGCTCATGGAGAAGATGATCTATGAGAACATCGAGATGAGTAACATCGGCGCTGAGGCTGCAAATGCTCAGGAGGCCGATTACCAGAAGATTTACAGAGAGTCGGCTCTTAAGAAGCAGATTGATTATCTGCAGAAGGAACTTGACGACATGCATCCTGAGAACGTCTCAGATATCAGAAAGTTCGAGATTGCTCTTAAGGACAACGGCATGAATGAGGATGCCAGGAAGGAAGCCGAGAAGGTTCTCGGACGACTTAAGCAGGAGGGTAAGAATTCTCCTGAGTACGGCATGCTCTATGATTACCTCGATTTCGTGACGACTCTTTCCTGGAAAAAGGAGGAGCCAAAGGATATAGACCTGAAACAGGCCAGAGCTATCCTTGACGAAGACCATTTCGGTCTTAAGAAGGTCAAGGACAGGATCATTCAGCAGATTGCTGTTATGAACCTGAAGAAGCAGCAGGCCGGTTCTATTCTTCTTTTCGTAGGTGCCCCTGGTACTGGTAAAACCTCTATCGGAAAGAGCATCGCGCGTGCACTTGGCAGGAAGTATGTCAGAGTTGCCCTTGGCGGTGTCCGTGATGAGGCTGAGATCAGAGGTCACAGACGTACATATATAGGAGCTATGCCAGGCCGTATCATGGACGGCATCCACAAGTCGGGTGTCTCGAATCCTGTTATGGTCTTAGATGAAATCGACAAGCTCTCAGAATCCTACAACGGTGATCCTGCATCAGCACTTCTCGAGGTCTTAGATCCTGAGCAGAACAACAGCTTCACCGATCACTATATGAATGTACCGTATGACCTGTCAGATGTACTTTTCATCTGCACAGCGAATACTCTTGATACTATTCCGGCTCCACTTCTGAACAGAATGGAGGTCATTGAGTTCCAGGGCTACACTCCTATCGAGAAGGAGCATATAGCCAAGGATCATCTGATTCCGAAGGCCTTTGAAAAGGCTGGAATTCCGAAGGACAAGCTCTCTATAGATGATGACGCCCTTGAGACTATCATCTCAGACTACACGATGGAGGGCGGTGTCAGAGGCTTAAAAAAGCGTATCGATACGCTCTGCCGTATCGCCGCTGTAAAGATTGAATCAGGAGAGTCGAGTGTAACAGTTCACAAGGACGAGCTCCGTGACTATCTCGATATGCATCCACTTCATCAGGATAAGGTCAAGGAGGAGGGCAAGCCTGGTATCATCACAGGTCTCGCCTGGACTCAGGTAGGCGGCACGATCCTCTATATCGAGTCCCTGATGACTAAAGGAACTGGAAAGCTTACTATCACCGGTCAGCTCGGTGACGTAATGAAGGAGTCTGCAACGATTGCCCTCTCACTTGTCAAGGCTATGTACCCTTCGAAGATCAAGCTTCTTGAAAAGAGCGATATCCATATTCATGTACCTGACGGCTCTACGCCAAAGGACGGACCTTCTGCAGGAATCACTCTTACAACAGCTCTCTCTTCGCTCGTTACAGGCACAGCAGTTACACCACAGGTGGCTATGACTGGCGAGGTCTCGCTGAACGGTTCTGTAAACCCTATCGGCGGCCTTCCAGAGAAGCTGATGGCAGCCCAGAGAGCAGGCGTAAAGCACGTCTTTATCCCTGAAGAAAATATGGACGACCTCCGCGATGTAGCCGACGAGGTTAAGAGCGCACTCGAGATCACCCCTGTAAAGCAGGTGACAGATGTCTTAGACGCTTTGAACATCCCGGTGGAGAATCCATCACTTCAGAATAACAAGTAAACAGCTTGCTGCACCTGAAATCGACGGTCTTTCCCTTCTTTCTTAATCTATTTGACATAGATTTCAGGCGCGGTAAGTTTTTATAGTAACTCATTCATTTCAAACAATAGTAAAATGCCAATTACAGGCG
>SAMEA3663052__coassemble_566_pt1 | contig 18937 bp, 16 predicted proteins | sample SAMEA3663052__metabat2_low_PE_012 | metagenome-assembled genome bin SAMEA3663052 (sample SAMEA3663052) | pig gut metagenome | biome: pig gut; feature: pig-associated habitat; material: faeces | place: France | collected 2012 | reverse complement strand
TTTATGGTTATGATTTGCTGTAAGAGATCAATTTACATTACCCGTGAACTGTAACATTGGTATCTATTATCTGACTGCTTACTACTTTTCCAGATGGAAATCATGCTGATATTGTGCTATTCTTTAAAAAAACGAGGTGGAAATCAGGCATGGATATCACGGCAATAAGACATGAGATCAGACAGCGTATTTCGGAGGAGATCCTTGGCAGGGATTTCGTATCAAGAGAAGACAGTATCGAGGCCGGCAAAGCGCTCCGTAAGCAGTGCAGGAGAGAAAGCCAGGGCAGATGGACAGTTAAGTCCGGCAGGGATGACGCGGTGAAGATCATCCTGGACCAGGAAAAGGGCAGGATAAAGGACCTGCTCCCTGTGCGCCATAAGCGGATGGCGGCTTCAGCGTTTGCTTTTTACCGCGCCGGAGCGGCCGTGATGGCGTATGATCTTTCCGGTCTGCCTGATACGGGCATTATGGTCCAGGCATGTGGAGACGCTCATATCTCGAATTTCGGTATGTTCCGTTCCCCTGAAAGAAAAATGGTTTTTGACATCAATGACTTTGATGAGACGCTTCCGGGACCATGGGAGTGGGATCTGAAGAGAATGCTCACAAGCATCGAGATCTGCGGCAGAGACAGAGGATTTACTGACAAGCAGCGCACGAAGGCTGTGCTGACCGCGGCCCGCACATACCGTGAGAGCATGAGGCATTTTTCTGAATCAGGTAATCTCGATGTCTGGTATGAGCATATGGATCTCGATTATCTTTATGAGAAAAATATAAACGCCATAGGTAAGGATGAAGCCCAGGCCATTCACGATGCTCTGGGAAAGGCTTATCTGAAAAACAGCGATAAGGCTGTATCAAAGCTGACTGAGGTTGTGGACGGAAGGCTTCAGATAAAAAGCAACCCGCCTGTTGTAGTGCCTGTCCGCGAGATGGACCAGAATGATATAGATAAGGAGCTGCGCTGGCTGTCAAGGCTCAGGGTGGAGTACCGCATGTCCCTGCCGAGAGAGCGCCGCTCGCTCGTGGACCAGTACAGGACTGTAGATGTGGCCAGAAAGGTAGTCGGCGTCGGAAGTGTCGGGACCAGTGACTGGATTATGGTCCTTGAAGGCAGGGAAAATGGAGACTACCTGGTTCTTCAGATGAAGGAAGCCACAGCGTCTGTACTGGAAAAATACGTCGGAAAAAGCAGGTTCCTCGAGCACGGCCACCGTGTAGTCGAAGGGCAGAGGGCTATTCAGACCGCCGGTGACATCATGCTTGGCTGGGCGAGAAAGGTCTATAAGAACGGAGCGCCGGAGGATTATTACGTACGTCAGCTCTGGGACGGGAAAGGTTCTGTTGACCTGGAGAGAGTCACTCCGGAACAGCTGGAGGGCGTCTCAAGCATGTGCGCCTGGGTACTCGCTCACGCCCACGCAAAGACCGGAGACAGACATATGATAGCGGGCTATCTGGGCAAAGGCGATTCCTTCGACAGGGCAATGCTTGAGTTCGCGAAGAGCTACGCGGATCAGAACGAGGCTGACTACCGGATGTTTCTGAAGCGGCTGTGACGAAGTCTGTTACTTTATGGTCAAAGGGGAATGAAGTCTGGGGAGTCGGTTACCGCTTTAACGCGAGATAGGAGGATTAACCTATGGAGATAGCTATACTTGATTCGTTCCCGTCGGGACATACGTCAGCCTCATTTGCGGTGGCGGCAGCGCTGTTTTTTTCAGGGAAAAAGCTCTGGATACCGGCCTGTGTACTGGCTGCCCTTATCAGCTTTTTTAGGCTTTACCTGTATGTCCACTATCCGACTGGTCCTGCGAGATGACGATCTATCTGGATCACGATTCCCGCAGGCATGGCCTTGGTAAAAAGCTCTACGAGGCCATGGAGAAAAAGCTGCGGCAGATGGTATGACATGGTCTGGATGGAAAAGATCATCGGAGCGCATGAGAGCGGGCAGGCACCCGTCAGCAGGTATTCTTCATAGCTGCACGTAAGCGAGACTCGAATGAAACGCAATCACTATGTACAGATTTTTTGTACAATGTTAAAAATTATGAGAAAATTATATAGTTTACATTATTTTTCTGGCAAGTGTGATATAATGCTTGCAGGATTGAAAAGATGACTATTGGACACTTGTTTTTCAAAGGAGGCTTGAGACATGAAGAAGAGTTTTGGAGCAAAACCATTTGTTTATCCGCAGCCGGTGCTGATAGTGGCATCTTTCGGTGAAGACGGATCTGTGGACGCCATGAACGTGGCATACGGCGGAGTGGTTAATTCCAACAGGATTCAGATCAACATCGGAGTCAGACACAAGACATCCGATAACATCAAGGCAAAAAAGGCTTTTACTGTATCCATCGCTGATGCAAAGCATGTGGAAGCTGCTGATTATCTCGGAATTGTTTCCGGTCATGACGAGCCGGACAAGATTAAGAAGGCCGGCCTTCACGTCGTAAAAAGCGAATATGTAGATGCTCCGGTCATTGAGGAGTTTCCGATCACTCTTGAGTGCAGGGTCGAGGAGATAAATCAGTATGACAAGACACTCCGTATTGTGGCTGAGATCGTAAATGTTCTCGTAGATGATTCCGTACTTGGAGAAGGCGATGTGATAGATACTGACAAGCTTGAGGCAATCAGTCTCGCTCCTTCTTCACACAAATACGTGAAGATCGGCGGATATGTAGCTGACGCTTTCAGCTGCGGAAAAGTTCTCGACAAGTGACATGACGGTGACTGGAGACTTGATAGAAGATGATATTTCCCAGAATAATAAGTATGATGATCGGATATGCGTGCGGATGTGTACTGACTGCGGAGATAGTTACGCGCAGGCTGACAGGGAAACCGTGCAGTGAGCTTGGTACTACAGGCAATCCCGGAATGGCTAATGTAATGGCGCATCTGGGGTTCGTGCCGGGTATAATAGTTCTGGCCGGAGACCTAGCTAAAACAGTGGTGGCAGTAGTGGTCTCCATGCTTATTTTTCACAGCGAGGGGCACATCATCGTCTTCTATGCGGCGCTGGGAACGACGCTCGGACACAACTATCCGGTCTGGCAGCGCTTTCATGGCGGCAAGGGAGTGGCCACCTCGTGCGCGGGATATTTTCTTTATATGCCGCTTCAGGGCCTTCTGTCGATGATTGCAGGAATGCTCGTGGTATTCGCGACACAGTACCTGGGACTCGGGGCAGTGGTGATCGCTTTCTGCTATATCCCTTTCGCGTTTGTCTGCGGTGGCACTGAGGCCGGGGCGATCGCGGTGATCCTCGCGGTGCTTATGATGCTCAAGCATTTTCCGGCAGTAAGGGATATTTTTACAGGGAAAGCAGAAAAAGTAAACGTGCTTGGCGCCATCAGGGAAAAACTGCAGAAGAGATAAAAGACAGAGCGGCAGTTTACTGAAGCTAGGATATTGTGTGAAGAACTATATTCCGATATTGTAAAAAATATCCTGACAGCGGGTGTTTCATGGAAGCACTGACAGTCGGAATAATAAAAAGGAGTACAGAAAAAAGAATGAAGAAGCTGTTTTTTAACAAGGACAGGCTCGGAGCCTTCATGGATGCGATACTGGCCATCATCATGACGATACTGGTTCTCGAGCTGGCGAAGCCAAAGGAACCAACGGTCGCAGCATTCCTTAGTCTGTGGCACGCATTTGCAGCTTACGCCATCAGCTTCTTCTGGCTCGGCAGCATGTGGACAGCACTTCATATCGCCTGGGACAGGATAGAGAAGGTCTCACAGAAGACAGTCTGGATCAGCATCACGTTGCTCTTCTGGGCATCGTTTATTCCATATATCACAAGCCTGTTAGTCGACTGGAGTACAAGCCGTGTGATCCAGGGAGCATACGGCCTGGTCGTAATCATAACGACAGCCAATCTGTACTGGTTCTATACGAGTCTTAATAAGGACAACGCCGGAAGTGGAGCCTGCGGATACATAAATCTTGCAGAGAAAAACCTGCGGATTGATCTGCTGATAAAAATTGTAGGATTTGCCGCCGGCATGATCTTCTACCCACCACTTGTCGAGATAGGAGTCCTCGCCGCCGCAGTCTTCATGATCACCGGCAGGATAACCCTCCGCAAGAAGCATGGCCACACTACAGTAGTATAAATACGAATAAGCAAAGGCGCTGATCAGAGGATCAGCGCCTTTTTTTGCTATCTGAACGGAGGAAAGGATATGCTGTACCAGCCATTTTTTTTGAATGCCACGTCTCACTATATGAGACATGTGGCTGATAAGTGCGGGATATCGCATTTTTATACATTTAAAGCAGAAAATGATGGAGCGAAGGCGCTGGGAATCCCAGACGGCTGCGTTGATATTCTGATGTGCTGTGATGAAGATAACCCGACACTAACAGTCTGCGGGACGGGATTTTCTCCAAGGCGGCTGTACCTGAATGCGGGAGTGCAGTATTTTGGAATCCGCTTCAGGCCGGGCTGCTTCTTTACAGAGGATAAGCAGCTGTCATTTGCAGATGTAGTGGGAAAGGATATCGAGTGCGAACAGCTGCCGGATACCTATAAGAGAATGTTTGAGTCCGGGGACTTCTACCAGATGATCGATATTTTTCTGAAATCATATCTGCCTCTTTACTCGGACGAGGCAGATAATGAAAAGGCCCGTGGCATTATGGAAAAAATACTTCAGATTGAAGGCTGCTGCTCCATAGAAGATATAGCCGAGGACAGTGGGTACTGCAGGAGGCATCTGACAAGGGTATTTAAGGATGCTTACGGTATGACTCCAAAGACCTTCTCAGATATCATAAGACTTCAGAATATCATCGCCCGGTTCAGAGGCGGGATGACTGAAGTCGATTACCAGAGCCTTGTGGACGAATTCGGATTTTATGATCAGTCCCATCTGTTGCACTTTTTCAAGAAATATCTGTCTATGACACCAAAACGCTGTGACGATTTCGTTTCTGATGAGAACTATCTGAAGAAACTCATAATCATTTGAACGCAGCCAGGCTGTCAATTAAATTCTTCAGGTAAAAATAAAAGCACATCATTTGGTAACAGCCGGGCCGAAGATGACTTCATTCAGGTAAAAATAAAAGCACATCAGGTCACCAGGAATTTCATCTCAAATAAAATCCCATCATCCGAACACCACTCGTCCGTCGGATATCACCATTGTGGCCTTGGCCTTCTTTATATCAGCAGGTTCAGCGGTCAGAAGATTTGTATCGAAGACACTGATGTCAGCGTACTTGCCGGTCTCGATAGAGCCAAGAGAGTCGGCCATTCCAATGCTTCTTGCACTACCCATCGTGTAGCAGTAAATGGCCTTCTCGATACTGATACCCTCTTCAGGACGGAAGCCACCAACAGGGAAACCGTCGTTAGCCCGTCTGGTAACAGCGCGGTAGAACTGGTCCATAGGGTTCATGGAGCTGGCGGTGCCGTCAGTACCAAAGGAAACATTGATACCAGTATTTATAAATGATCCCAGAGAGAAGAGTTCAGTATTTTCTACATCGTCAGTATAGATGCCTATGTAAGGGTTATCGCTCCATTTCTGCGTAGGAGCTAAGAAGTCAGGAGTCATGTTCAGAGTGATACCAAGCTTTGCAGCCTCCTTTACATCGGAGAGCAGAGCAGTATCTAAGTGCTCAATGCTGTTTTTCTCAGTCAGAGGAAAACCACAGGCAGCGGCCCTCTGGTAGGCGTGAAGAGCCTGACGAACAGACGCGTCACCACAGGCATGGAAGTGGGTGGCAAGGCCGTGAGCATCAGCCAGCTGGATAAAACCAAAGAGCTCGTCCTCAGTCCTGTATGAGGCACCTATGCAGTCAGTGCCTTTATAAGGCTTCAGCATATAGGCAGTAAATCCGGCGGCAGTACCATCTAAGAACGATTTCAGCGCATTCAGACGGAACATATCGGAATTCATATAAGCCTTGCCTTCTTCGATAGAATCGTCAGTAGCAAGCTTTGCATCCAGAGAAGAAAAAACGCGGACATTCAGATGGGATTTGTCGAGAAGCTTTTTTGTAATCAGAAGGATCGGAGAATCAGCTGTGAAAAAATCCATGTCGTTAATAGAGGTCACACCGTAATGAGTCCAGACATCGAACATTTTTCCAATATTCTCCTCATCAGGCTCAACCGAGCAGGAGAGGATCAGATCCATAGCCACTTCATCGCGGACAATACCGGTAGGCTCACCCTTGTCATCGACAGCTACCATCTGAGGACGGCCCTTGCTGAAGGAATCGATAGTGTCCTTTGAGAGGTTGAGCTTCTTCATCATAGCGGAATTCATCCAGACACGATGCATCTCCATATCACCAGCCCAGAAGGGGACATCTGGAAGAACAGCGTCAGCAGTTTCCTTTGAAGGCAGCTTGCCACCCCAGTTTGCCTCGAACCATTTCTCACCGACAACAGGATTCTCATCAGGATATTCCCTATGAAAATCAGCGATCAGTTTCTGACACTCCTCAAGAGAAGAAGCACCTGAAAAATCAATCTGTCTCCTGTAAGGCATCATGTGTGTATGCCCCTCGATAAGACCAGGCATAACGAACTGGTCACCTAAGTCAATAACCTCTGTATCAGGAGTGGGTTCGGCATCGTCCACAGGCCCGACGTATGAAATCCTCTCACCGGTGATTCCTATCGCACCATCTATAAGACCATTCGTTACAGTATAAATATTTTTGCTGACAATAAGCTTATCCATATCACTCACCAAACTTTCTTCTTACTGCATCAGCCAGAAAATCAGCAGTACCTTCGACACCGTAAAGACTTGAGTTGATCATCAGATCCTTGTACATCGGATCATAGGCGTGGTAACCAGCATAGCGCATCTGGTAGTTATCCCTTGCCTCGTCCACTTCTTTGATCATCCTGCGGGCTTCCTTTTCAGGAATCTTAAGATCCTCAATACTGTTTTTGAGGCGGTCCTTAAACGGCGCATAGATATAGATGTGGATGGAGTCAGGCCTGTCAGCAAGGATATAGTCAGAACAGCGGCCGACGATAACGCAGGTCTCGTTTTCAGAGAGAAAGCGGATAAGTTTCTCCTGGGCTTCGAATATTTTTTCCTGCATCTGCTCCTCGCCTCGCCCCAGCGGATAGGCCATATTTCTGAACGGGATAAAGACACGGCTGTCAGCCTTTTCCTCAGCCTTATCTACTACGGAGGCCGGGAGCCCGAGCTCCTTTGCAGCCTCATCGATCAAATCTCTGTCATAGTATCCAATCTGCAGTTTTTCAGCCAGGAGCTTTGCAATAGGCCGGCCCATGCTTCCAAACTGCCTGTTTACAGTTATTACATATTTGCTTTTGCTCATGTGAAATACTCCTTTTCTTCTGATCAGCGTTTATTTTTACAAGATGAAGCCACATACACCGTAGCTTACCACGGTTCCAGCAGCTGCAATCGCGACGTACGGCAGCTGCGATATCGCGTGTTCCATATTGTCGATGCCGGCGCTCTGTGAAGAGAGCAACGTAGCGTCAGTGTAGAAGCAGGCGTGGCTTCCGAAAGCGCCACCAGAGATAACGGCAGCCATTACGAGGGTCATATTGGCACCGAGGGCAGCTCCTAATGGGAAGACTATAGGAACTACTATAGCACACATTCCCCAGAGTGAACCGGTGGTAAAGGTGAGCACTGCCACGAGAATGAATGTGATCATTGGAAAAATAGATGCTGAAAGCATAGGCTCCATCGTTTTGATGATAAAATCAGTCATACCCATTTTTTCAAGGCCGGCCTCCATAGTGAAGGTAATAACCAGGAGAATATTCATAGGAAGGATATCTGCAACACCCTTGATTATCAGGTTCAGGAAATCATCGAACTTTATGACCTTCCTTGGGATATAGAGGAAGAAGCAGACGATAAGTGCTGCTACAACTGACATGATAAGGTCGCCTGTGATGATAGCAAGGGCTACGAGGATACCCATAGGGATTAAGAAATCCAGGATGTTTCCATCTGCATCCTCATCGATATCTGTGTCGTGGTTGAATCTGCGGCTCTTCTCACTGTAGACCATACCAGTGGTCCTTACTCTTTCGTAGGCCTTCTTCATACCGCCCAGCTTCGGCATGATGCCGGCACAGAAGAGAACAACTATGGCCAGAGTGAAGAATGGATAGAACAGATAAGGGACAGCTGACATATAAGCGGAAAGGCCATCGTGGAATCCCATAGCCTTTATGCTGTCCTGCTTTATAAACAGGCTGGAATAGAAGGCAGCCCAGGTAGAGAACGGAAGCAGTACGCAGACCGGAGCGCCGGTAGCGTCAAGCATGTAGGCGAGCGCCTCTCTTGGAAGTTTTCGTTTATCATACACACCCTTCATGCAGACACCAATGGTCAACACATTCAGATAATCATCTACGAAAATCAAAAGACCAAGAATAAATGTCGTAAACAGGGTCTTTCGTTCGGTGTTACACAGCTTACTGATGATTTTCTGGAAACCGTAGCTTCCTTTCGAAGCGGTCAGCAGTGCGATCAACCCGCCGAACATGCTGCAGACGACTACGATGTAAACGTTGTCTGCCAGACTCTGCTGAAAAGCGCTGCTCCACTTCGAAAGGCACTTCGGCCCGTAAACGAAAAGAAACGGAAGCAGAGAGCCTAGAATCAGCACCTCCAGACATCGTTTCGTGGCGATGGCAAGCACAATTACCATCAGAATAATTATTACTGCAATAAGTCCTTTAGTCATACCGTGATACCTCCTTCTGGATATAATAAAAAGAGCAGCAGTGACAAATGCATCACCATTGCTGCTCTTTTTTGTTCTTTCGAGTATTATATCAGTCGGATAATTTCAGGTCTTGTAAAAAAGGAACATCTTGGAAAAATAAACGCTGTCCCCATAATCATAGTGTTTGTGATATAATGATTTTTGGGAAGCAGAATTATCACGAAGAAAAAACGAATACATACCAAAATAAATTCTGACGGAATGGTATGCGAAGACAATCCGAAAATCACAGATCAAGACACAAGATTAAGGAGGCCAGGTATGAAGGAATACAGCGATACATCCCATATCTTATACTATCTGTACTGCATCTTAAGAGATTACACAGACGAGGAGGAAGGGCACTACCTTTCACAGCTTCAGATCCAAAGAATCCTCAGAGATAAATATGACATCGACCCAGACAGGAAGACCATAAAAAAGCAGCTCGTCATGACCAAAAACAAGAAGAGCGGTTACACGGCTGACCCGTTCGCGATGGTCTATAACGACGGCTTTTACTATATGATGAGTTACTCCGCCGAGACAGAGGAGCACATCAAGACCTACCGTGTAGATAAAATCCAAAAGGTCGAGATCCTTGACGACGAGATAGAGGAACAGCCGCTTCCAAAGGACTACCTGAAGAACTTAAAAAAGCGCAGCTTCGGCATGTTTACAGGCCATGACAGGACCGTCACCCTCTCCTGCGATAAATCCAAAGCCGGCATCATAATCGACCGCTTCGGCAAAGATGTCCCTATTTTTCTCACACCTGACTCTCTTGAAAAAATAAACGCAACCGTCACAGTAACCGTCAGCCGCCAATTCTACGGCTGGCTCTTCGGTGCCGGCATCAAGGTCGCAGAACCAGAAGACGTCAAAGACGACTATGTGAAGTACCTCAGGGAGACACTTGAGGAGAATGAAAAATAAACGCATTCCAGAGCTTTCATTTAAATATTAGACATAACAGTATAGACCAGATCTATCATGGAAGCATGAGTCATAACCGTATTGCCCAGATTTCTCCCGGGAAGAAGTGGTATAACATGATTGACCAGATTTTTCCCGTATGAATCTGGTATAATGATTTCAAAAAATAAAAGACAGCGTTCAAGTCATAAAAAATAAAAAGAATGAGGAGGCAGTAATCATGTCAGACATCAAATATGAAATCCAAAAAGAGATCGGCGTCATCTCCGAGGGCTCCAGAGGCTGGACGAAGGAACTAAACCTCGTCTCCTGGAACGGCGCTGCCCCAAAGTACGACCTTCGCGACTGGTCCCCAGACCACGAGAAGATGGGAAAGGGAGTAACGCTAACAGAGGAAGAGGCAAGGAAGCTGAAGGAGCTGCTGGAGGGTGAACTGTAGGTAATTGATGTTGACAAAATAAGAAATATATTTCGTTAGCAAATCAAAATGACACATTTTTTAACACAACAAATTTTAGGATATTTAGGATTGGACGGAAAAAATAATATAAAAAGTGCTAGAATAGCCCGACTTATGGTAAAATCAATAATATGTAATTTGTAAGGAAAGTATCACATTTAAAGCAGTCAAAAAGCAGACCTTATAGATGATGAGATCTGCTTTAAATGTGATTCTTTCCGATTGTACCAGGTCGCGGTCCGGGTAGCTAGTTACTATGGGATTAGCATTGCCAACATTTCCATCTTTTAAGTGAGGAGATGATATTTTGCGCCGGCCTATTGAATATTTCAATGAACTGCGGCGTAAAAAATGTATGCTTCGCAGACCTTCGGTTTGAAGGCCTAAAAAAAGGATTCAGTTGGATCTATTTGTCCCTGCAGTGTGAAGATCAGCTTTAAGTTCGCTGATTTCATCCTGTTGTTCAGGAAGCCGTAGTACCTTATTTTCTGAAACCCAGGTGGGAGCACATGCATCAGAAACCGGCGTATGAATTCTTCGTTGCTGACTGTGATGATATGTCTGGGTTCACCCGGTCTCTTGGCTCGGGCACTGAATGACGTATGAGTTTCACTGACGGAGATGATCCGGCTGTTGGATATAGCTATCTTATGAGTATATCTTCCAAGATATTCGATGGCATTTCCAAAGCCATTGAAAGTCTCTTTTATGTAAGGACACCAGTCCTTTGCATAAAGCGAATCAAGGAATTCATCCCAGATACGTGGGTTTGTCAGGTTTTTGCATCTGTCTGAAAAATACAGTTTTTTATCCTGATACAGCTGCTGCAGTTTTGCAAGATACTTGCCTTTGAACTTGTCACGAAGGACATGTACCGGGATAAAAAAAGAGGCTTTTGATCTTTTGAGCTTGTGATCAGGTGTTATGCCACCGCCCGATATGATACAGTGCATGTGTACGTGTACGTGTACGTGGTAGAGCAGCTCCTGGTTCCATGTATGCAGGAACTGGATGATGCCTGGAGTAGCTCCGAGATATTTTTGATCAGCGCCATTCTCATACAGATGTGTGCCAAAGGCATGACGAAACGAATGGCAGGTGATGCGTTCAGGCCAGCCCAGTTCCCTTTCATGTTCATGGATATGGCGTGACAGGTAATTACCGTCTATCGGTCTGCTTTTATCTCTCTGCTTAGGAAAGAGCCAGCCTGTTGGACGGTCATACTCGGACCAGTACTTTGTCAGAAGATCGAGCGCAGATGATGACAGGATTGCATAACGGTCAGAACGGTTTTTGCTCTTTGCTATGTGGACCCTCATCTTCTTGCGATGGATATCTTCATAGCGCAGCATACGGACTTCACTCTGACGCAGTCCGGAAGAATACATAAGGGCGACCATAGTCTTCACCTTGAGATCACTGATGGTCGAGATGAACTCTTTTGTCTCTTCCTGTGAAGGAACATAAGGCATGTATGTATCAAACTTACGATTAGGGACTCTTGTACGATCCCATGATTTGTGGAGTACGTATATTGAAAAAAATGGATCTGGGCAATGACAGCATTGATAGTACGGTCAGAAAGCCCACGTTCATCCTGAAGCTTTTTGAGGAATCGAAGGATATCTTTGTCAGTGACATCGGAAGGACATTTGTGAAGAGTATTTTGGATGAAATCAAGATAAACACTGATATAGGTGCAGTATGATATCATTGTGTGGTCTGCGAGATTGCGCAGAGATATCATTTCTTTGTAACTTGTTAAATAGTCCATGGACTTGCCTCCTTGAAAATGGATAGTTTGAAATAACAGTAAAGAACTATCACCAAACAGGCGGAGGTCTGACCAGAGAAAAATATTTATTGTTGTGAATTTCTGAGATACATGGTAGAATAAGCATAGTAGCGGATGTCGTTCTTGTTTTGCTGTGTTAGGGGTAATACAACAATATCACAAGTGGCGGTATTTCGCTACTTTTATTTTAAAGAAGTTTAAAGTACAGCTAGTTCAACGTGTGGCTTGCCGCCGCGCTAGCGGCTTGGTACAATAGCTCTTAACATATCCTTTTTATTGTTATTAAAGAAAAAGCTAATATAGCTTTTCATTAGATAAAAAGGGTTTAACTGTCCATAAAGTATCATAAGACAGACTATATAATATAATTGGAGGAGGTACAACTTATGGGAGCAAACAACCTTGAGAAATTAGTGACAGAGTTTGAAAGTCAGACAGAAGAGGTAAAAAAGAATCTGCTTTCCGCTGTTGAAATTGTATCAAAGGGTAAAATCCTAGGCAATGAACTCGAAACAAAAATAAATACATCATTATCAGAATTAAACAATGAATATGACAGTATAAAACAACAGGTTGAGGATTTGATTGGGGATGAATTGATACCTGATGAAATTATACCAGCCAGACAGTTTATTGATATAGTTTCTGAAAATGAGAAAAAGCTGTATAAGAATAAACTGCTTCAAGCAGAGAATATTTTAAAAACGTTTCTGCAAATCAGATCTGCAATAGACGGTTATGCAAATGCTTTAAAACCTATTCAAGATGAGGTGAAGAAGCAATTAAATAAAAGAGCAGATAATAAACTTGACGATGAAGAGACTTTACAAGCTGCTAAAAAACCAGAGCTGTTAGTTAATGCAATTACTATGGGTGACATTAATTCAGGAGAAGGCTTAAATCTTCTGAATCAGATAGGAGAAGTGTACCCTCCATTAGTTATGGCTGGAGCAGCCGCAAAACAGTATTACATTGACTCTTCGGTTGATAACGCCGTAGCCAATGAACCAAATGAAGAAAGAGCGACAACAATTGAAGCAAAAACGGAGAACACTCATGTAAGAGAGGAAGTTGTTAAAAAAGAAGAGAAATCTGTTGAAGAGGTAGAAGAACCAGCAGAGGAATCGACTGAAGAAATGGGAGAAACTTTAATAGATAATGACGAAGAAATAACCGGAGGTGTTATTAAAGCAATAAACAACCCTAAAAGGGGAGAGCCAAATGCGTCGTCATTCAAAAAAGATTTTAAAAAATTTCCGAGTTCGAGTGCAGCTCGCAGAATCCTTCCAATCTTGACAAACTTTGGAATCCTTACATTAAATCAGATTTATCAATTAGGAGTATGCGCTGATGTTATAAATGTGGAACAAAATAATGTTAAGGAAATTTTTGAAGCAACAATTGAAAGTATGGTCGGAAAAGGGTGGCTAGCCAAATTTGAAATTGAAGAGGAAATCTATGCATACTCTTTAAGTGATTTTGTGTATCGAACTTTGATTAGTAAAGAATCAATTCGTTCGGGGATTGGCGAAAAGTGGCTGCTTCCGTTGGGAGCGTATGACTTTAAGACTAATAAAGTTATGAGCCGTGAAAAAGTAATTAATGCATATGAGAATAACAAATATTTAGTATATTATCTTATATCTGTAAGAAAGTCGGTTGATAAGAACAATTTTGCAAAAATAATGTCATCTGTAAAGTGGGATGGCAATCATTATAATATTGCTGTTATTAGTAATTCTGAAATTGTGAATACAAAATTACTTATTGATTATTCAAAAATAGCAGATTTGAATATCAACGATTTTTTATGGATTCAAGCTCAAGATGAAAATTTAGATGAACTTATAGTTGGAGATGCTGTTAATACAGTATATGTGCTAGAGAACAATTCTGTAAAAGCATATGAACCAATAGGCGGAAAAATTAACCTTTTAACAGAAGAAAATAACGAAGATAACCAGAGAGTAAAAGTAAATAATGCAGATGAAACTGTAGGAGAAGCTATAGAGGAAACATTAACAGAAAAACCACAGGCAGAAGATACCGCAACAAAAGAGCCATCTATAGAAGAAAAAAAATCATCAAAGGAGTCAGTGGAGGAGAAGACGCCAGCAGAAGAGCCATCTACAGAGAGCGTGTCAGTAGAAGAAAATGTCAATATATCTCTTGAAGATGAAATGAAGACGCTGACCAATGTTCATGACGCTATGAACGACTCAGATTTATATAAATATGCATTAGACATGTTGAATCCTGAGGAAGTAGCTAGTAGTTCCATTGAACAAGTCTCAAATGCAACATTGCTAATGAAAGCGGCATCTATGGAAGAAGGCAATAATCAGTGTAATGATCTGTATAAAAAGCTGATATTTGCAACCGGCAATCCTATTGGTGAAACAAATTATTCATATACTCCTATGTCTGAAGTGTTTTCTTATGATCAGCCAGATGCACTTCTTCTTTCAGCACAGATGCTGGCAATGATTATTCCAAGTATGGCTTATGACTATGCTCTTCGTGAATCTAGCAATAGATTTTTAGAAAATTTTGATACACTATTTCCAAACTGCAATTGTATTAAAGGACTGTTTAATCAGCTTAATAGAATTTGGAATATTTCACCAAATGGTTACACACCTTCTATAATAGCTTTACTTGGAAATGATCAGGAAAATCAGAAATTTGCTAATGATCTTAAGACTCAAGCAAGAGCAAAGCTGACTGTACCGAGCGTAACAACTCGAATGAAAACATTACCGGCTATGTATTATTCATGTTTTGGTGCACATAGTGAATTTTATGCCTGCATGGATATTATAGCGAACAATCAGACAGATGATGTTGATGTTGTAGAAAATGTTCTTGAGGAGTTTTGTGATGTTGTTGACGGGCAGTATAATATTAATTCAACAAAAACAGAAGAATTTTTGGCTCAGAAATGGGATGAAGTGAATCCAGGCAATAATTTTACGCTTGAATATGATGCAAAGCCGAAGGTATTAAGACATTTTTATAATAGAATCAACCTTATGAAGACATGGGTTGAACATACTGAAAGCCTTGGAGGCAAAACTATTGATATATCCAAGTTAAAGACGTTGAGGAGTGAAATTATAGAAGAGTCTGAGAACGCAATTAATCATTTTTCAGATATTGATATGAAGAACAGAGCCGTTCTTTATATGACAATAACTAATATTAGGAGATATCTCTCTGGAGAGAAAATGGAATTTCAATACGATAAGGCTCTATATACTGGAATTATCTCATTGGATGATGATTTTCTCCCGATAATTGATAAAACAACAGCCGGAATAAAATACTGTGAACCATGGAGATCGGTAATTAAGTATATTGAAGCAGATAAACGCACTAAAGAAGAGGTAATTGAAAATGTAAATGATAGAGAATCTATCATATTTGACAATCTTAATCAGTTGGAAAAACTGGGGAAGAAGTTGAGTGATGATTCAGAAGAGTTTATTGTTTCAGATAGCCGGTTAAAACAGGCTATTGCATCTGCGGATGCCAGTACAATGAAGTTTAAAGAAAGACTGGAACTGGCATATACTTATGACCAGATTACTGAGAATGATAAAGAAACATTGGCTGCTATTATGGAACAACAGAAACAAAGGTTTTATGCAATAAAAGACTTTGGCTGTTGGAGACAGTTTTTGGATGGACTTGAGCGTCAAGTCCTTGAATCGGCACTGAAAGGGAAAAGAAGATTAAGAGAGAAAATACAAGATAGACTTAAGGAAGACCCAAAATCAACTATTTTAATTGAAGCTGACAAGCTTTTGAATCGAGATGCGAATCTGGCTATTGCTGAAGAATATCTTAACAGGTATGATGCAGGCGAAAAAGAGATATCCAGTGAAATGAAAGATCTTGAAGCACCGGCTAACGATTTTACAGACTTTTTATCCGATGAAGTATATACTCCTATATATAACTTCTGTAAGCAGAAATCAAGCGGGGCATTAAAGAATGTAGGATGGAGCTTTGTTTCTGGGAAATTACCAGCAGATTGGACTGTAAGATTAAGAGATGATAGCAGACAGCTGATAGAGGCATGGCCTTCCAGAAGAGGTGCGAATGAAAATAGGATTTTGACTATTTTCAAGAAAATTGGATTTCAGGTAAATGGTATAAATACTATAAGGGGTTCTGAAGAAATGTTTAGGCTTGAGCTCAAACCAACCCCTAGAAGCAAAGCAGATTATCCACACCCAATAGCAGCGTTCGGAACACAGATGAAGCGGAATATGAATGTTATTGTATTATATGGCAATCATACTCCAAGTCAAATTGTGGAAACAGTTTCAAAAATTGATTCTAAGGGCTTTTCCTTTGTTTTGTTAGATAGACCTCTAGATCAGGCAACACGCAGGAGGATAGGTGAGCTTTCACATCAGAAATCTGGTCAGAATCCGTTCCTTCTTATAGATTGGGTTCTTATAATGTATTTGGCAATGCAAGATAGTGCAAGAAGGTTACCAATCTTGTTAGCATGTACACTACCATATACTACTTATCAGCCTTTTGTTAGGGACGGAGGTCCTACTGCAGATGAGATGTTCTGCGGTAGAACGAAGGAACTTAATACCATTATGGATAAAAATGGTGCAAGCGTTGTGTATGGTGGTAGACAGCTTGGTAAAACAGCATTGCTTGAACGTGCGGAAAGTAGGTGCCACCGTCCTGAAGATCAAGAATACGCAGTGTTTTGTTCTATTATCCACAAAAAGACGGAAAAGGAAGTTGCAGGACATATCATCGATGAGATAAATAAAAAGACAGGTTTTTGCTTAAAATCTGTAAACACCTTAAAAGATATGTGCTCTCAGATTGAGACATTGTTTAGAACTCATAAGGTGTCTTATTTCTTGCTGCTTTTAGATGAATGTGATGATTTCCTTGGTGCAATAGCTGATGATTCTTATTGTCAGTTACAGGATTTAATTAATTTAAAGCGATCAACCAAGAATTCTTTCAAGTTTGTTCTCGCTGGTCTGCACAATGTTTGTAGGGCAAAAAATTCAACAGAAAGAAATGGCGTATTTGGACAGTTGGGAGAACCTTTATGTGTAAAACCGTTACAGCCATCTGAGGCATTACAGTTATTGTCAAGACCTTTGAGCTATTTGGGATTTCAGATAGATCCGTACCCACAGCTTAAAACTATTTTGACAAAAACCAATTATTATCCTGGAATACTTCAGTTCTTTGGATATAAACTGCTTGAAACTCTGACTGATCAGTATTCAAGATACTATAGCGCTGCTAATGGAAATCCGCCGTTCACATTGACGGAAAAACAGCTGGGAGCTGTATTAAATTCAACAGATTTAAATAACAGTATTAAGGATAAATTCCGCTGGTCTCTGGAACTTGATCAGAGATATTTTATGATGGCCAGATGTATTACTATGCTTTATTACTTTGAGCCAGAAGATCATACGGGGAACTGGAAAGGATTCTCTATCAGCCAGATAAAGGGCATGGCTGATGAATATGAAATACATTGCCTTAGTGATATGTCGGAACATGATTACAAGAATCTGTTGGATGAAATGGTAGATATGGGTATCTTAAGTAGAACCGAGGGAGAAGCATACCGTTTAAGGAGAAGTTCATTTATTGGAATTATAGGTGCTGATATGGACTCACTCGATGCGGAAATTAAAGAAAATAATAAGGAGGAATCGATTTTATGACCGCAGATGAGTTTTGGTGGCACAATATAACTGGCCCAAACAAGTTTATATCAAAGGTACTTGATGTCCTTAATCAAAACAAAGTGGCTTTATTGGAAGTACCATCTGATTTATCATGGAGACATACTATGAGGGGAGAGATAGAAGCACGTTTTAGGGATGTGGAATCCGCAGATATAGTAATCGAGTCTGTTGATGCCAAGGACGATATTGGAAATGAAGATCCTGGGACATTTCTTCTTCAGAAGTATGCTGCATTTGATGAAGAAATACGTGATGGATTTCGCGAAACAAAGAATAATAACATACAACAATATATCAAGAAAAATAATGTGCTTAAGAACCGCATTATATGGATAAAGGGATTATCAGCGAATGATGCACAAACATGGATAACGTTTTGTGAGAAATATAAGATAAATGATATTACGGACGGAAGCTTCATCCTTGAGATACAAGGAAAAGTGAAAAAAACTGATTTATCAAATATTCAGATTATTCCATACAAAGAATATGTGACACAATATGATGTTCAGTTATTTAATTTACAATATTTAAATGATTTGAATAATTATTCAAATGGTTGGAAGACGTATATATCGGAATTATGCGCTCAATTGTGTGACACAGATGCGGAAATTTCTAAGAGTCTTATAGATTTAGGTAACTTTGATAAAACCACACCGGAAGAACTTATTGAGAGAATAGCTGATAGTGATGAGTTCTCTAGAAGAGGAGCTGATTCGGAACATATTCTGGCTATTGTACGACATAAAAACAATAAAAAAATTCAGAATAGAATATGGCGAGCACAAATGCAAGTATTCTTTCCTATTATAGAGTTCAATAGGGTAAATCTGATAGAAAAGTGGTTTGATGAGATACAGAATTCATTAATGAATGAAAACGTCAAACAATATGGAGTCCAAATTTATGATCCATATGAAGTGGAACTTGGCACATTATATTATTTGACTATTCATAAAATTGATGCGGATAAGTTTAAATTATATATTCCTGATCAGGCGGATAGAAATAAAATAAATTTTTTGCATACCTGTAGAAACCAGCTGGCACATATGAAATGCTGCAGTCCAGAACAAATAGAAAATCTTATAACATTGCAGTCATAATAATATTAATTCTAACAAACACATTGAATAAAAAATAATAGATAGGCATCCCATTTAGAAACATTTTAATGGGGTGCTTATTTAGTGTCTGCTGATTAGCAAAAAATCTTTAAAAATTGCCTAAAATACGCGA
>SAMEA3663052__coassemble_561_pt1 | contig 19060 bp, 24 predicted proteins | sample SAMEA3663052__metabat2_low_PE_012 | metagenome-assembled genome bin SAMEA3663052 (sample SAMEA3663052) | pig gut metagenome | biome: pig gut; feature: pig-associated habitat; material: faeces | place: France | collected 2012 | reverse complement strand
TATGGTTATGATTTGCTGTAAGAGATCAATTTACATTACCCGTGAACTGTAACTCAAAAAATCATCCTTTGGCTCAAAGAGCCCCTCCTGTTGACTTTTTGGACTTAATCGTGTACCATAATGGCATCAAGAAGTGTTGGTAATCATCACGCACTTCCTAAAAGCATTTTTAAATCCCATAAAAGGAGGTAACCATTATGCATTTCTACTCTATGCGCGATTTAAGAACTGAATCCAAAACCATGTGGTCTAATCTCGACAACGGCGATGAAGTCGTTCTTACCAATAACGGTAAACCTTCTGCCATCGTGATCGATATTCCAGAAGGCTATTTTGACGAAACAGTCCAAGCTGTACGTCAGGCTAAAGCAATGATTGCTCTCAATAGTATGCGTCAAAAAGCAGCTAAAGAAGGTTATATGTCTAATGATGAGATCAATGACATTATCGGTGAAGTAAGAGCGACAGCTCCCTCTTCCGATCAGTCCGGAATGAAAACGTCAGCCACACTTAAGCAGGCAGATGCAAAGTAAAGGAGGACCAGCTTTATGAATATCGTCCTCGATACCAATATACTTGTCTCTGCCCTGTGGTCACCCGGAAGGAATGCCACAGACATATTAGCCGCAGCTTTTGCAAGACAGTTTACCATCTGCTATGACTACAGGATCTTGGATGAATACAATCGTGTTCTCCATTATCCAAAGCTTAAGTTTGAAGAATGGGAAATCGAAAGTATTCTTGATCCTCTTGTAAAAAACGGAATCTCTGTCATCGCTCCGCCCATCGATGACGTTGTCTTTGAACGAGATGCAGATGATAAAAAATTCTATGAAGTTGCTAAGTACTGTCACGCGATCCTAATCACAGGAAATCTAAAACACTTCCCTGAAGAACCGGACATTATGCCACCAGCCGATTTCTGCCAGCGGTATTTACGGTAACCACGCTTCAATCTGATATTTAGGCTACTGTGTATATCACGTCAGTTGCGTGTGGTTGATATTGCTTTGCCAGTTGATCTGAAAACAATAAAAAAGAGGAACTATACGAGTTATATCCTTGATGCAGACATACAGGGATTCTTTGACCATATAGACCATGAATGGGCAGTAAAGTTTGTAGAATCAAGAATTAAGGATCCGAACATCATCAGACTGTTGAGGCGTATGCTTAAGGCAGGCATTATGAAGGACTATACCTACGAAGAAACAGAAGAAGGCTCAGGTCAGGGTTCGGTATGCTCACCTATAATCGCCAACATATACATGCAGAATGATTTTATTGATGGTTCGCTTGGCACGAAGGAAGCCGAGGCGATAGTTCCAGCTGTTATTGAAAAAATAAAAGAATATCCGTCTCAGGATGTATATGCCACAAGAGATACACATCCGGCAGACTATCTGGATACTCAGGAAGGAAGATATCTTCCGGTAGAACACTGCATCAAAGGGACACCTGGATGGCAGATAAGGGATGAGATATCAGAGCTGATCCCTGAGGATCATATTTTTGACAAGCCGACATTTGGCTCCGTAAAGCTGGCAGATACGGCCAGGAAGATGAATGAGGAGGAACCGATTGAGATCGAGCTGGTCGGGCTCTGTACAGATATCTGTGTAGTGTCAAACGCGCTGCTTCTTAAGGCATTTATACCGGAGGTCAGGATTTCAGTAGATTCTTCCGGCTGTGCTGGAGTTACACCGGAAAAGCATATGGCAGGATCGAGGGGTATGCCTATGCGGGCCCCTTTGTCGGCCGAGCTGCCTATGACTGGTCTTGCGAGCTGTCGATCTATCTTGACCATGATGCTCGTAAATGCGGAATGGGCAGAAGATTATATGAGGCATTGGAAAAATCCCTGTACGATATGGGCGTTACAAATCTATATGCCTGCATCGGCTACCCGGAGCATGACGATGAGTATCTGACGACGAACAGTGCTGACTTTCATAAACACTTGGGATTCGAAAGAGCAGGCATCTTTCATAAATGCGGATATAAATTTGGCAGATGGTATGACATGATCTGGATGGAGAAGATTATTAGAGAACATCAGGAGGATCAGTCCCCGATCATCAGCTATCCGGAGCTGAAAAGGAACACCGGGGACGGTTCTCTTCACAGTCATATTGTCTTTGGATTTCTTTCTTGCAGAGGTGTGCTATACAGGATATAATGTTGCAGTGAGAGAAGCATCGATAGACAGCGAAAAAGGAGAATCCCATGCATTTAAGTGAAGATGACACTAGGCTATTCTATAAGATCTTTTTCCGAATTCTGGATTATGTCAACGAAAAGAAGCAGGTCGTGCCAGAGCTTGGAAAAATGTATGGCGCGACAGAGCTTGACCCGAATCTGGTAGCAAAAGTGGCTCAATGCCTCTGGGAGAATGATAGTCTGATAGACAGTTTCCTCCAGGAGAGTTCAGATCTCGATGAAGAAGAGGCTGAGATTCTCAGAGGTTGGAAGAAGCATATAACAGGAGACTTTTTTATCGAAAGACATCTGAAGTCCGGGTCAGCTTTTATTGGAGAAAATGATCAGGTTTTCATGGTCAGTGGGATCAGTGAGGATCTGGAGGAGGATTTCTGGGGTGTCGATCTTCCTGTTTTAGTCACGTCTACCCTCATCCCGTTCAAGGGAGTCATCATCACTGATGGCCTGAACGCCAGGAAGAATGTTTTCTTTGGCGGTGGAGTGAAGTCTATGCTCAAAGAGACATACCTGAAAGCAAAGAGTGAAGGCAGGATCATAAAGAGCCTTGACAGTGATCCGGAGAATTCTTCAAGAGCTGCAGCCAGGCAGAAAAACACGAATGGCGCTTCCGCAAGAAGAGCCGGAAAGAAAAAGGCCGCATACACACTGAAAATATATCCGAAGGGAAGAGGACGAGAAGTATATCGGGTGATGAACATCAGCCCGAATTCTACGTTGGCTGATCTGGCCGAGAGCATATTGGCAGCATTTGGATTTCAACAGACGTATCTGTTTGAATTCTGCATGGACAATAAGGCGTATAGTCGAAACTGGTCAGCATGCATAGAATCAGAAAGCAAAGACATACATAAAAAAATCTCAACACTGAATTTAAGCGTAGGACAGAAGTTCCTCTTCCACAAGGATTTTGCTGATGATTGGCAATTCCAGATCACTGTGCAAAAAATCATAGAAGGTGAGGATGTGACCTACGGAGTGATCAAGGCGAAGGGTGAGATAGAGGAGAATCTGGATTACGATTATTTTGATGAATGGTGATGGCATAAAGACACCATCTCAGATGTTGGCTACAACATGGTAAAAGGTTTACACACATTGGGTGATCAGTTCACAGTGCCTGACACCGTGAACCTATACACGCTATATCTTCCACCAAGGTACAGATCATACATTGAAAACCATGAAAAAACCGCTATCAGAAGCATAACCAGTGAAGCGATAAACCAGACCTTCGGGGTAGTGCTTCTTTTATCAGCGCCCTCAACAGCCATTTCTGTCCATCTTCTGTCAAGATACTCGCCGCCGCAATACCTGCAGTGGCGTATTGGCGTGCCATAGGCGAAAGAATTTGTATCCTCTCTGTTCTTCTTCCCGCACATCGGACAGTTCCATTCAAGATTAGTAAGTGACATATATATTATCCTCCTCGAAATACTACTCTTAATATATCATGTATGAGATTCAGATTGCCAGGGTGGTATACGGGGGCATGGATCAGGAAAAAATTTTATAGCACATTTTGTCAACTGCGTCATTCAATTTTTTGATAATACTCTAATCCTTACAAATATATTCTTACTGTCCAATCAACAATGGTGTGATTCCCTGTACCAGTAGAACTATCGCAAGAATGACTCCTATTACGATCAGCACCAGATTCCCGTAGATATCGAGCCTTATAAGCCATTTTATCACGTCTGCAAGCACACGAACCCATTTTTCCTTATGGTTTAAGTACTTCTCTGAAAGGCCATGCTTTCTCAGGATATGCCTTACAATAAGTCCGACACATAGCCAGAACAGTGAACATCCGATCATAATGTACGGTATCACTGAAATTACCAAATAAGGGTTGTATCCTTCCACGGCGAGACCAAAATACTCTGTCAAAGTCATCTTTAAGTAATCGGGCGGGAATTCTCGGGAACTTGTTCCCGAGATGAAAGCCCGTAAAAAAGAAGGCTATCTGTATAGATAAGAAATAGCGTAATTTATTGCTTATTCTTTCAAATCATGTTATACTATATGTATGAACAAATATACGCATGGACGTACATGTGTCTACAACATAAATTACCATATCGTCTGGTGTGTAAAGTATCGTCGCAAAGTGCTGTCACAAAAAATATCTGAACGGCTTTATGAACTCTGCCATGAGATTGCCAAAGCAAAAGGCTTTACAGTCGTAGAGGTTAAAGTCGGCGAAAATGATCATGTACACTGTTTCGTATCTGCTCCGCCAAAGATATCAATTACCCAGATCGTAAAATACCTGAAAGGCATATCAGGCAACAGACTACTGGAAGAATTTCCTGAACTCCGTAAATCTTTATGGAAAGGGCATCTTTGGAACGGCAGTTATTTTGTTGAGACCATAGGCTCTACATCCGAGGATTACATCAGACGCTACATCGAAAGGCAGAAAAACGCCCAGTTATGAACAAAGCATATGTTTACAGGCTGTACCCTACAGCCGACCAGAAAATCTTATTTGCAAAGACCTTCGGGTGCTGCCGCAAGATCTGGAATCTCATGCTAGGTGACCGCATAGATGCCTACAACGATTATGGGATAACCCTCTTACCGACACCTGCATGGTACAAAGATGATGACAGGTATTCGTACCTCAAAGAAGTAGACTCCCTTGCCCTTGCAAACGTACAGCTGGCATTGCAGAAAGCTTACAAAGCTTTCTTTGATGGTATAGCAGAGTTCCCGAAATTCAAGTCAAAACGCCGTGCAAAACTGTCATACACTACCAATAACCAGGGCGGGACCATCTCTGTTGCGGATAAGTCTGTCCGCCTTCCCAAAGTCGGCATGGTAAAAGCCAAGATCCATAGAAATGCTCCTTCCTATATGGTGTTAAAATCCGCTACTATATCATGCGACAAGTGTGGCAGACACTACATCTCCGTACTCTATGAATACGATAAAACAGACACAGCAGACAAGGCATCTGACCCGGAAAAACGTCTGGGGCTTGATTACAAGTCTGACGGTCTGTACGTTGACTCTGAAGGCAGGTGTGCCGATATGCCACACTTCTACCGTAAGGCTCATAAGAAGCTGAAACACCTCCAACGGGAACTGTCACGCAAAGTCGGCTCAAAGAAAGGTGAGATGCCTTCCCACAACTTTGAAAAGCAGCTTGCCAGAGTCCGTAAACAATACAGGCATGTGGCAGACCAGAGACGTGACTATCTCCAGAAGCGGTCAACTGCCCTTGCTGATGAGTACGGCCTTATCGGGGTAGAAGACTTATCACTCAAAGGGATGTCATCTTCCAAAGGACTGGGACTGGGGAAAGAAACAAACGATAACGGTTTTGGTATGTTTGTACAGATGCTTGCCTACAAAATGGCTGATAGGAACAAAAGCCTCATAAAGGTAGGCAGGACTTTTCCGTCAAGCCAGCTGTGCCAGTGCGGATATAAGAATCCGATAACCAAGGATCTCTCTGTCCGCAGGATCATCTGCCCGATGTGTGGCCGCACATACGACCGTGACATCAACGCCGCTATAAACATCAGAAACGAAGCCTACCGCATCTTCCGATGCGGGGAATAGGCTAAAATCTATGTAGGGCGGGGACCGCCCGAACTAAAGCCTGTGGAGCTGGCTCTGACGGGGTATACCTTTAGCGGGGTATGCTAGTTACCACCAGTCTTGAAGCAGGAAGCTCGGCTACTTGTAGCCGAGTAGTTCACATACTAGCCAATATATTATCCAAAACTTGACTTTTTCTGCGTTTTTAGATAATATATTAGCTATAATGCTGCAAACAATCAGGAGGATACATGATAAATCTGGATGCTTACTTAATGCCAAGTGAGATGCGCTGGAAACTTCGTGACAGGTTTCGTGAGAGACGAAAAGAATGCGGTTATTCACAGCAGGCGATTGCCAAGAAATCCGGTGTATCCCTCGGCAGCATAAAGCGTTTCGAGCAGACAGGTGAGATTTCTCTGACATCTTTCTGTAAGCTGCTGGCTGCAATCGGATATCTGAACGATCTAGATGAGGTTATGAAACAACCAACCTACCATAGTCTCGATCAGATGCAGAAAGAGCTGGACAGAAAGAAAAGGAGCCACAAATGAAAAATATCGAAAGAGTTCACGTATACTATCACGGAGATCTGGTGGGCACACTACAACAATCGACAGATTTAATCTGTGGATTTCAGTACAGTAAAGAGTGGCTTCGTAACGGTTTCTCTATAAGCCCGCTCTCTCTTCCTCTTGAAAACAGGATTTTTACATCGAAACCAGATCCATTCAGCGGTCTATTCGGTGTATTTGATGATTCTCAACCAGATGGATGGGGAAGACTTTTGATGGACAGAATGCTTAGTTCCAAGAATATCTCTCCTGAATCAATCACTCAACTGACAAGACTTGCTATGATAGGAAACACCGGACGTGGAGCCTTGGAATACCAACCAGATCTGTCTATCACTGAGCAGATTGAATCCGAAGACTTGGATACGCTCTGCAAAGCCTGCGAAAATATCTATTCAGACCGTTCGAACGAATCACTCGATGAGATATTCCAAGTTGGTGGTGCATCAGGAGGAGCCCGTCCAAAAGTAAACTGGCAGGCAGATGACGGGAGCGAATGGATTGTAAAATTTCCTTGCAGTGGTGATGGACGGCTAAGAAACAAAGTAGGGAAAATAGAATACAATTATTCTTTATGCGCTCAAAAATGTGGCATTCGTACACCGGAAGTGCGGTTGATTCCAAGCAGTTTGTGCCCAGGTTTTTTTGCCACGAAACGTTTTGACAGAACCGATGATCAAAAAATCCATATGGTATCTGTTAGTGGACTTTTAGAGTGCTCATATCGGATTCCATGCCTGGATTATTCAAGCCTTATAAAACTAACCGGCATAATGACTAATCAGAATAATGATGATTTGGAACAGATTTTTAAGGTGATGTGCTTTAATTTTGCATCACATAATACAGACGACCATGCGAAAAACTTTGCTTTTCTATATCACGAAGACAAAAATCAGTGGAGCCTGGCTCCTGCTTATGACCTGACTTATGCGGATTCATTTGGCGATGAACACATGACAGCATTATTCGGTGATGGAATTCACCCTTCCAAGGCAGACTTTGACAAAGCAGCCGACCTCGCAGGAATCAGCAAAGAAAAATCCTTACGAATTCAGGAAACCATTGAGGAACAATGCAGCTCTCTCCATTGCTTGTAATTATTTCATCGCCTATGCACGACAAAATCAATACCATATAGGGTATGAGGTGCAAAGGGCATTTTCCGGCACGGAAGCACTTCTTCTTTTGAAACAGAGGCGGCCGGATATGATACTTTTAGAAGAAGGAAGCAGCACGGATTGAGGAGCCTTCTGGTTTATTGCATTCTTAAGTAGATGATCCACTATCGGCATTGGTCTGAGCTGGAACAGGAGGAAGCTCAACAAAGCCAGAAAAAGGTCAGGAATTATGGAGATGCAGCATAGTGTTTTAGACCATGCCATCGGATTTAAGGCATAAAAAATACAGGAGATGGGGCTCGAACCCACACATGGTCGCCCATAACAGATTTTGAGTCTGTCGCGTCTGCCATTCCGCCACTCCTGCATATTAAAACGGATGCTGTGCCAGGCGTAATGCCGGCACAGTATCCTGCTTATTTAATTGTTTAAATCATCAGAGCCTGTATTATTGAAGGACTCATCAAAAGCTATTATTTTTCAAAGAAAGAATTCCTTAGAACTCTTTCTTAAGCTTCTCCCAGATCGGGAAGCAGTCGAACGTAGCAAAGTAATCCTTCGGCTCCTCAGCGCGTCTTATCAGCTCGAAGCTGCCGTCCGTGTGAAGCAGGATTTCTGAGCTCCAGAGACGTCCGTTGTAGTTGTAGCCCATCGAAAAGCCATGGGCACCAGTGTCGTGTATGAAGAGCAGGTCGCCGCGCTCGATTTCAGGAAGCTTGCGGTCAACAGCGAACTTGTCATTGTTCTCGCAGAGCGAACCAGTCACGTCGTAGGTGTGGTCGCAAGGTGCGTCCTCTTTGCCCATAACAGTGATGTGATGGTAAGCACCGTACATAGCCGGACGCATAAGGTTTGCTGCGCACGCGTCAACGCCGATGTAATCCTTGTAGGTCTTCTTTTCGTGAAGGACTCTAGTGACGAGAGCGCCGTAAGGGCCCATCATGAAACGTCCCATCTCAGTATATAAAGCCACATCGCCAAGTCCTGCCGGAACTAAGATCTCGTCATAGACCCTGTGGACCTTCTCACCGATGATAGTGATATCATTCGGAGTCTGATCTGGCTGATATGCGATTCCGACACCACCTGAGAGGTTGATGAACTCGAGCGAGATGCCAAGCTTTTCCTTGATCTCAACAGCGAGCTCGAAAAGAGTTTTTGAAAGCTCCGGATAGTAGTCGTTTGTAACAGTGTTGCTTACCAGAAATGCATGAAGTCCGAAGTGCTTTACGCCAAGGTCGCGAAGACGCTTGTAAGCGTCGAGCAGCTGGTCGTGAGTCATGCCATACTTTGCGTCACCAGGATTGTCCATGATGCCGTTTGAAAGGGTGTAGACACCGCCCGGATTATAGCGGCAGCACATAGTCTCTGGAAGCTTGCCACCTAATGCGCGCAGGCAGGCATCGATATGTGTGATGTCGTCGAGATTTATGATAGCACCGAGCTCGGCAGCCTTCTGAAACTCCTCGTCCGGAGTATCGTTTGACGAGAACATGATCTCGTGGCCCTTGAGTCCAACTGCATCTGAAAGCATCAGCTCTGTAAGAGAAGAGCAGTCAGCTCCGCAGCCGTACTCATGGAGAATATCCATAAGGAAAGGGTTCGGTGTGGCCTTCACGGCAAAATACTCTCTATAGCCCTTGTTCCAGGCAAATGCTTCCTTAACCTTTGCAGCGTTCTCGCGGATGCCCTTCTCATCGTAGATGTGAAACGGTGTCGGATACTTCGCTGCGATTTCTTCGAGCTTTTCCTTTGTGGTAAATGGTAATTTCTTCATTCTTTTTCCTTAAAAAATAAAAGTGTTCGCGCGCGTTTTTGCGAGAAAAATAAAAGAGCCATTTATGGCTGTGCAAGCAAGCTTGCAGCCATAATGGCTCTTTCCATTTGCACCGCTCAATTAATACGCGCAAAGCTAGCGACCGGAATCGGACCGGTGACCTCCTCACTACCAATGAGGTGCGCTACCTACTGTGCCACGCCAGCTTACGGTTTTTTTACCGACTTGTGTAGTTTACTATAATGGGCACTAACTGTCAAGTGTTTTTTAAAAAATCGCCTTATTTCCTTTTATTTTTTTACTTTTGACATGGCAGACTTTCTAATGCTGAAAGAGCAGACGCGGGCTATAACTACACATCAGAATTAAAAAAACGACTTGCTATTCATAATCCCAACATTTAGAATAAAAGAAGAACTTTCATTTTTTAGAGAACAAGTTATTTCAGAAAGAGAGGAAGACATATTATGAGATATCAGGTATTAGGTGACAGCGACACACCGATTGTTGAGTTTCGCATGAATGCGGGTGAGTCCCTTATGATCGAGAGGGGTTCAATGGCTTATATGTACGGCATCGACCTGCAGGGAAAGCTGAATTCACACGGAGGACTCTTAGGTGCGATAGGACGCAGCATTGCTGGTGGTGAGAGCATGTTCATTACTCAGGCGAACGCCACGATGGACGATGCGGTTCTTGGCATCGCTCCAGCAGTACCAGGACAGATCAGCAAGCTTTCGGTCGGACAGAGACAGTACAGACTGAATACAGGAGCATTTCTCGCCTGCGCTCCATCGGTTACATATAATATCGTCGCGCAGAAGCTTTCGAGAGCAATTTTTGGAGGAACAGGCGGACTTTTCGTAATGGAGACATCCGGAAGCGGAGATATTCTGATCAACTCATTTGGAAGCCTTATCACTCTCGATGTGACACCGGACAAGCCGCTCGTCATCGATAACGACCATGTGGTAGCCTGGGACGCAGGCCTGAATTACAATATCGAGATAGCGTCAGGGGTGTTCGGATTTACCACAGGTGAGGGACTTGTAAACAGATTTACGGGCAATGGACAGGTGATCATTCAGACCAGAAATATCCGCAGCCTGGCAGGCGAGTTATCCAAGTACATTTCATCGGGTGATTGAACAGGTGGAAGGTAACAGCCGCCAACCACTCTAAAGGAATTCCCTGTTGGAAAGTCACAGATAACCAATCCGAAGATTTTTGTAAAATCTTCGTTAGAATATCCGGTTGTAGATATTTTTCAAGTGTGCTATCATTATCTAAAGGAATGGGGTATTCACGAGGGAAGCGTGTGAATGCGGAAAGGAGGACTTAACATGCTGATAAAGAAAGAGAACAAGAACTCAGTCACATGCAGGATGTCTAAGGAAGAGCTCAATGCCCGCGGGTTTAACAGTCTCGAGGATTTGATGCATGACCAGGAATCGGCCAGAAAGCTTCTGAATGAGATTATTGAGGAAGCCAAGGAGACAGTGAACTTCACTGCAGACAATTCCCAGATCAATGTTCAGATCGCAGGACTGGCAGATGGTTCAGTTACGATAAAAATCTTCTCTGACAGGAACAGTGCAGTGCGCTCTCTTATAGAGAAGTATAAGGACTTAGCACAGGCAGTGGAGCAGGAAGAGAATAAGGCAGACGAAGATAAGCCGGCCAAAAAAGACCCAGATGAAGGCGTTGAAGTAGATACCATAGCACCGCGCTTCGAAGGAAAGCAGAATATCTCTGTTATGCCTGAGGAGAAGTTCAAGGCGATGATGTCTACATTGCCGGATAATGCACCGGTATTGCTTCCGATTGCCATCTCATTCGACACCTTAGAGGATGCTATAGCACTCTGCAGACGCATCTATGCTACGAATCAGTATGGGAAGTCTGACCTCTATAAGCTCGATGGCAGATACTACCTGCTGATGGAACTTACAGATACGAAGAGCACCCTCGGGAACTCTGTATTTGCCATCTCTGAGTATTCTGGAAAAATAGAAAGACATGGCGACGTAAAGGCACTGCTTAAAGAGCATGGCGAGGTCATAAGACAGGGCGATGCAGTAGCAATGCTTGGTTCACTTTGATTGACTGGTTTTTGATAAAGGAGAAAAATGGATTACAGGATAGGAGTTATCGCCGGAGACGGAATCGGCCCGGAGATAACAGATGCAGCCTGGACGGTTCTTACAAAGGTTGCAGAGAAGTACGGACACACTTTTAACAGGACTGATATACTGATGGGAGGCTGTTCTATAGACGCCACAGGTGAGCCTCTTACAGATGAGGCTATAGAGACAGCAAAGGCACAGGACGCCGTTCTTATGGGAAGTATCGGAGGAAACACCTCTACTTCACCATGGTACAAGCTTCCTCCAGAGAAGAGACCAGAGGCAGGACTGCTGAAGCTCCGTAAGTCACTTGGACTTTTTGCAAATCTTCGCCCGGCATATCTCTACCCGCAGTTGAAGGAGGCCTGCCCTCTTAAAGAGGCTACGGCTGACAAGGGTTTTGACCTGATAATCGTTCGTGAGCTCACCGGAGGCCTTTACTTCGGAAAGAGACACACAGAGTCATATAATGGCGTCATCCAGGCGACAGATACCCTGACCTATAACGAGAACGAGATCAGAAGGATTGCTATCAAGGCTTTTGAAATCGCCAGAAAGAGAAAGAAGAAGGTCACCTCAGTCGATAAAGCAAATGTCCTTGACTCCTCAAGACTTTGGAGAAAGGTTACAGAGCAGGTCTGGGCAGACTATCCTGACGTAGAGTTAGAGCACATGCTCGTAGATAACTGCGCTATGCAGCTCGTCCGTGATCCGGCACAGTTTGATGTAGTTCTCACTGAGAACATGTTCGGGGACATACTTTCAGATGAGGCAGCTATGGTCACAGGATCACTTGGAATGCTTTCATCAGCGAGCCTCAACGAGACGAAATTCGGTCTCTATGAGCCGAGTGGCGGTTCAGCTCCAGACATCGCAGGAAAGGACATCGCAAATCCTATCGCTACTATCCTTTCAGCAGCGATGCTTCTCCGCTACAGCCTTGATCTCGATGAGGAGGCAGCAGCAGTTGAGAACGCAGTAAATAAGGTCCTTGAAGATGGAATCAGGACAAGGGATATTCTGCCACGCGACGGTTCAGCCGCACAGGTAGTAGGCTGCGCAGATATGGGTAAAGCAGTAGCCGACCGCATCTAGTTTTTACTTCCAACACTTAAGTCGATTGAGTCATCGGACACTAAATCACATCAGGCATCATCCGAGGATAAGACAGGGTTCTTTACACCGAATTCTTCCATCGATTTCAGTGGAGTAAAGGTAGAAGATTTCCTCGAAGATCAGGTGGATTTTGATACCTTCTGTAAGTCAGATTTCAGAGCGGTCAAGGTCAAGGATTGTGTCGCAGTACCTAAGTCAAAGAAACTTTTGCAGTTTACTCTTGATGATGGGACAGGCACGGAACGCACCATTTTAAGCGGTATTCACAAGTGGTACGAACCGGAAGACCTTATCGGTAAGACGCTTGTGGCTATAGTAAATCTTCCGCCAAGGAAGATGATGGGAATCGATTCATGCGGTATGATAATTAGCGCCGTAGATGAGAGAGATGGTGAGGAAGAACTTCACGTTCTCATGGTAGATAACCACATCCCGGCTGGCGCAAAGATGTGCTAAAATAATACTAGATTAGTCCGAATAAGTACATCAGATTATATGATTTTCGACAGTGGTTTGAAAAAAGTACAACAGTAGTACAACAAATATCAAATCTCTGACGGACGCAGATAAGACAGGACGAATTACAAGTAAAAAAATTAACCGGATTTTCCCTGAAATGGGGTCTGGAAAAGGATGTTTTCTTTAGGCGAGATACTAAAGAAGGCATCCTTTTTTGTTGGTATCAAACAGCTGCATCTGCAAGAGAAATCACTGAGCTTGTTCAGAAGTCATAGAAAGGATATTGATATGGAAGAGTACAGAGATATAAGAAATGATGCGGTTTCGGCCTGGGAAGAGGTGAAACGCCTACGTAGAAAGTTCCTTTCTTATAAGGAAGCTGAACTGGTCTATAGCATGCAGCATCGCAAACTGATGGATCTTGCGGATCGTGCGGGTGCTCTCTATAGGATAGACGGAGTAGTCCTTATAAACAGGGATATCTTTGATGTATTTCTTGAAAGTTTCAGACAGCCACCAAAGTCAAAAGGGCAGGCCAATCATCCAAAAAACAGATACGAAATAAAGAAAGAAAAGGCAAGTGGTAAATCAGAATGAGTGGAAATTTATGGATGTTTTCAGACCAGCTTGATGATATTGATCTTGAATTTGCTAAAAAAGATTTTTTTACATATCGTGAAGGAATGGAGTATTACAGGCTGACTGAGAAACAGATGCTGAAAGCGGCATGGGAATCAGGCGCAGTGTATAAGATAGATACAAAGATGGTAAGAATAAATCGTAAGATATTTGAAAAATATCTGAGAGACAAATATTGTGTAAGTCAAAGAATTAGAAAGGATACAGTTTATGAGCAAGGTGATAGTAGTTGCTAATCAGAAAGGTGGCGTAGGAAAGACTACTTCTGTTGTGAACCTTGGGGCAGGAATAGCTGCCTCAGGAAAGAAGGTGCTGGTTATTGATCTTGACCCACAGGCTTCGCTTACAATAAGTCTGGGTTTTCAGGAACCTGACAAGTTAGAGAATACAGTGAAGGATGTCATATCTAAAATCATTAATGATGAAGAAATATCTGAAAGATTTGGCATTCAGTATGTCAGGGAGAATCTTGATCTGCTGCCTTCAAATATAGAACTGTCGGCATCGGAGATTTCACTCATTAATGTAATGAGCAGAGAACTGATACTCAGGAACTATCTTGATAGCATAAGGGATTCTTACGATTATGTCATCATTGACTGTATGCCATCACTGGGAGTTCTTACGGTAAATGCACTTGCAGGAGCCGACAGTGTGCTGATACCTGTTCAGGCTGCTTATCTTCCAGTTAAGGGTTTACAGCAGTTGATAAGGACAATATACACAGTAAAGCGTAGACTGAACCATAAGTTGAATATAGAAGGAATACTCTTTACGATGGTAGACCGCAGAACAAATTATGCAAAGGAAATAGTACAGACAGTAACTGATTCTTATGGAAAGACTATCCCGGTATTCCAAATAGAGATTCCTTTGTCGGTAAGAGCTGCTGAGACAAGTCAGATGGCAGAAACAATATATGATTATGATCCAAAGGGAAAGGCTGCCGCCGCATACAAAGAACTTACACAGGAGGTAATGCATTATGGCTGTTAAGAAAAGACCACCGGTACATCTTGAAAGTTTGAATGAGCTTCTGGGAGCACCTGATATAGTAGATGGTCAGACAGAAATAAGGATTGATATGATAGATCCTTTCAAGAATCATCCATTCAAGGTGCTTGATAATGATGATATGGAACAATTAGTGGAAAGCATAAAGCAGAATGGCGTGCTCGTACCTGTGACGGTTCGGACAAATCCAGAGGATGATTCTAGGTATGAGATGATATCCGGACACAGAAGAATGCACGCAGCTACATTGGCTGGGCTGAAAACAATACCGGCTATTATAAAGGAAATGTCCGATGATGAAGCTACTATTGCAATGGTAGATTCAAATATGCAGAGAGATGAGATACTTCCGAGTGAAAGAGCATTTTCTTTAAAAATGAAGATGGATGCTATGAGAAGACAAGGAAAAAGAACAGATTTAACTTCGGACCATGATGGTCCGAAGTTGGCAGCAAGTGAAGCAGGAAAGAGCGAAGGATTATCGGGGACACAGGTGAAAAGATATATACGCCTTACCGAACTGATTCCGGAAATGCTTGATTTAATTGATCAAAAGAGAATTTCAATGATACTGGGAGTTGAGATTTCATATTTTGATAAGGATGTTCAGAAGTGGATATATGAGTATTGCATAGAGAATGGGATGGTTAGGAAACAGCAGATAGATGCGTTAAAGTCTCGTGGTACAGACTATCTAGATCAGCACCAGCTGATCCTTACTTTTAACAATGCTCTGCCGCAGAAAAAGGAATTCGGAAAGCTGACATTCTCAAAGAGAAAACTTGATGAATTCTTCCCGAAGACAGTAACAAATGACCAGCGTGAAGAAGTCATCTTAGAATTACTTGAAAGATGGAAGGAGGACCAGCATGCAAAAGGTAACTTTTGATTATTTCACAATTGACAACTACGATCAGTACAGCTTTCTTCGGATCCCGAAGAGGCTGATGACTGACGACTATTACGCAGGACTTTCAATCCAGTCGAAGCTCTTATATGGGCTTCTTCTGGATCGTATGGAGCAGACAGAGAAGAACGACTGGTATGACGAACAGAACAGGGCTTACGTCATATACCCGCTTGACGAGATGTCAGGGGACCTGGGAGTTTCCAAGCGCAAGATTACAGACTGTCTGAATGAACTTGAAGAGATAGACCTGATTGAGAGGGTACAGAGGGGAAATGGACTGCCTAACATCATCTATGTGAAGAAGTTTATCACTGATGACGGAGCATGCCTGCCAGGTTCCGGTATAGTGCCGTTCAGGGTGGCGAGGTAGGAGGAAAAACAATGGCGTACAGACTGAGGTTTGATTATTTTCACGGAGACGAGTCCAATATGCTCTCGTTCGTGAGGATACCAAAGATAATGTTTACAGATCCGCATTTTGCGAAGCTCACAAATGATGCGAAGGTTCTGTATTCCCTGTTCGTGGACAGGATATCTCTTTCAGTAAAAAATGGATGGATCGATAAGGACAAGAGAGTCTACATCTATTTCTCTGTTGAGGATGCTGCGCGGGAGCTCAATGTAGGCGAGAGCAAGGCAAGAAAAACCATTAAGGAACTGGACAGTGAGACGGGTATCGGCCTTATAGAGAGGAAGAACCAGGGCTTCGGAAAGCCGGCAATCATCTATGTTAAGAACTTTTTTGTGGATCACGATGAAGAATCCGAGACCGTAGATAACGTGGATAAAAGTGGCTCTGACCGTTACATTTCAACGGTCAAGACCGATGAATTTTACCGGTCTGGACCAGTGAATTTTACCGGTCAAGACCGTTACATTTCACCGCCTAATAATACTGAGTATAATAATACAGAGATGAATAAATCTAATCCTATCTTTTCTGCTTCGCAGAATGATGGGATGGGAAAAGATGCGAACGTTCAGAACGATTATGAACTTTATGAATCGCTTGTGAAGAAGAATATCGAGTATGACTATCTTGTCACCAGTGATCAGTACAAGTATGACAAGGAGACTATTGACGGCATAGTAGATCTGATGACAGGCATCATGACCACAAAGAGACAGTACATCGTGATCTGCGGAGATACAAAGCCGCGGGATGTGGTGAAGTCTCAGCTTATGAAACTGAACCAGTTCCACATAGAGTATGTGGTTGACTGCCTCAAAAAGAATGACACAAAGGTGAAGAATATGAAGCAGTATATGCTGGCAGCACTCTACAATGCGCCTATAACGATGGATAGTTATTATGACAACTGGGTAAACAGTGATAAGCGTATAGTTGCAGAACAGAAGGCCTCAGGATTTTAAGAGGCCAGGAAAGGAGACTTTATGGCAGCAGTAATAATCACAATCATCGAGTTAGTAATCTCAGTAGGTATTGTAGTGGCAGCTTGTGTCTTTACGGCACTGGCAAGATTCATGCCATACGTGACAGGACTCTTCGCAAGCATCCTGGTATATTTCACACAGGACTGGACAAAGAAAATGATACCGGGACATCCGTGGATGAATTTCATTACGGTTCTTGTGGTGACAGAGCTTATAGTCCTTGCACTCACTCATCTTCCGAAAGTCGGAAAGGCGGTGACATTTGCGCTTTCAGAGCTGTTCATAGCGATAGTCGGCGGAATGATATTCATGTCGCTAAAGCCTGACAGCATAGGCTACTGTGTTTTTGCAACGGCGGTATATGTGGCTCTTGCAGCATTTTTTCTCATCACGAATATCAGCAGGTATGATTTTGATGACTATGACTTTGAGGAGCTGGGGATCATGACAAGGATAATCACAGGAATTATCTACACTGCCTCTGCATATTTCGTTATCGCAATGCCGGCAGAGATGATGTGGCAGAAATACTTCCAGGCTACAGGCACAGGGGCGGGGTTCGCAGCTGTCTACCTCTTGATCAGGATTGCTCTGTTTATCACAGCAGGGCTTGTAGTGACAGTCTCGATAATAAGGGATAAGGACACGATAGATCTGTTGGCATAAAGGTGATGTAGAAAAGGGCTCTTGAATGTGATATTCTAATCCTGATACAGACAAATATGAATTTGTGGAAGATGATATAATGTCAATAGCAAGAAACTTTGATGATTTTAAAGAAGAAATAGAGTTAGCTTTTATTCAAAATGCTTGTGTTGAAATTGAACTCTATTCAATAATTGCAAGTGTAATTAGAGAATCTAATAATAAGCAAAAATTATCTATACGAGATGTGTCCTCAAGAAGAAAAAGTAAGATTTCAGAAAAATTTTATGGTTCTTCGGGCTTCCCGGATTTTGTAGTGCTTGAAAGAAAAAAAGTTCAAGATGCTTCTATATATGGATGTATAGAAGCAAAAATGCCAACAATAGCGTTAAGTGATAATGATGAACAATTACTCGGGCATATTAAGTCATTTAAAAAAGTTATATATACCAATGGGTTAAACTGGAAATTCTTTGATGACGATAAAAAATGCTTTGATATAGAGATAGGTTCCATTAAAGATGGAAAAATTAAATGGAACGAAAAAAGAAATTGGGAAAACTTACTAAATAAAATTGACAATATAACATGGTATTAATTAAAACAAAGATTTAAATCCCAGTTTGCAGAACTATTTCCGGGAAGTGGGAAATCATAGCTGATTACCGTGGATTTCCGACTTTTCGGAAATTAGGGATTGATAAGATATGTGTACTAGATTTTATATTGACGAATCATTATCAGAACAGCCATATGTGCAGGAAGTTGAAAAATCAGCTCTGTATGAGAGGATGCTCATAGAAAACGCAAATGCCCTGAAGAAGTCCGGTGAGATCAGACCGACAGATACGGTCGCCGGATTCGCACCTTCAAGAACTGGAGAGCGCACACCGTTTCCGATGGTATGGGGCTACACGGTAGAAGGCATCAGACATCCGCTGGTCAATGCGAGAGTTGAGTCAGCAAAGTACAGGAAGACTTTCTCGGAGGACTGGTATAAGCACAGGTGCGTGATACCAGCGTCATGGTACTTTGAGTGGCAGCATTATCAGGGCTCAGACGGAAAGATAAGGACAGGTAACAAGTATGCGATCCAGCCAAGAGGAGCAGAGATGATCTGGCTTGCGGGGCTGTATCGGATAGAGGAACGGAATAATGTGAAATATCCAGCTTTTACAATCCTCACGCGGGAGCCGACAGAAGATCTGAGGAAGATACATGACAGGATGCCGGTGCTGCTTCCTGAGCAGTCAGTAGATGAATGGATAAACCCGAGGAGTGATCCTGAAAGGGTGGCAAGGACAGCTCTTACAGATATGGTATACGAGACACCAGAATGATTACTGAACTAAATTGCATCAAAATTGTGAAGAATTTGTGAAATTAGCACTCAATGCTTGACGGTGCTAACAAATGGTGATATAACTATAGTCGAAGGGTGAGGGAGATGAGGAAGAGAACAGAAGCGATGAACTTCAGAAAAAATATTTAGGCAGCGACAGCAGATAAGGTTC
>SAMEA3663052__coassemble_534_pt1 | contig 21337 bp, 16 predicted proteins | sample SAMEA3663052__metabat2_low_PE_012 | metagenome-assembled genome bin SAMEA3663052 (sample SAMEA3663052) | pig gut metagenome | biome: pig gut; feature: pig-associated habitat; material: faeces | place: France | collected 2012 | reverse complement strand
GCACCTGCCTTGAAAGCGCAGCTCTATCTGAATCCGATGTCAGAGCCGCATTTAGCGAATCTATATTCCACGAAATGAACTTCATTCTAACTCCTGACTTTCTTTTGTTTTCCTTTAATTATAAATTTTAGCGCAGACTATTTCAACAGGAATATACGATACTCCCATAAAGGCTGTACCCTATTCTTCCTTTGTCAACACCTTCTTCTTCCAGCTTCGTTTACCGCAATGAGGGCATTTCATATATCTCGTCCTGCCTCTATGCATTCGAAAACATGCTCATTCAAGAAACGAACTTATTGCTCCTACCGTCTCACTCCATTGCTTTTCTGCAGTGATGGCTGCCTTCCCATCCCCTCTCTGGTGGCCATAGTCGCCAAACCGGGCATGATTTCCGACCTTAATGATTATCTGTCTTAGATCATCCGGCATCAGTGATATGTTCTTCTCGTAATGATCCCTGTTAAGCACTTTATCACGGCTGCCATAGATGCTTAGTACGCGCGTCCCCTTAAGGCTTTTGGTCGGATAAGCAGCCAGAAGTATTACTCCGCTTATCTCATCCTTATGCTCTGCCGCAAAATTCCCTGCCATGGCTCCTCCCAGAGAATGTCCGGCCATATAGAAATGCTTATAGCCTGGATGATCCCCAATCACTTTCTCTGCCTTATTCATGCCAAGGAAGGCAAACCTGAATGGCATGCGGACCAGGAAGCAGTCTACGCCCTTCTCGGCTAGTTGATGAAGAACAGGAGCATAGGCTTCTTCCTCTACCTTTGCCCCCGGATAGAATATGATAAGAGTATCTGCTCCCGGACCATCAAAGAGATATCCGTCACCCTCCTCCTTTACGGCCACGGTCCTGTCACTTTTCATATAGCCTGCTGCCAGCTTACCAGCATGGTAGTAATCCCCTGCATAGAAAAAGAAAGCTGCGATCGATATCCATAGGATCAGGCTCAGCGGGACCAGTATACGAAACTTCCATTTCCTTGTCTTATGGCAAAAGAAATACATGCCGGCCAGTGCTCCGGCTCCTCCGCCTGTAAGGGCAAGAAGAATAAGTACATACTCCGGTATACGCCATTTATGACGAATAGCCCTTCGCTTGTCCGCACCGTAGGTAACAAAGGCAGCAACATTAATAACAATAAGGTAGATAAACAGAATCCCGGTCATTTCACCCTTTAGCTTCCTCGTATAATAAGTTTGTAAGCAAGAAAAAAGCTTACATTGTCATACCGTTGATAAGTTACTTTTAACTACAGGTTAATCTTATATCCGCTGCCATGCTCGCGACCTCATCCAGAAGATTCATCCTACCATGTGCCGATTATCTTATGAATCAGAAGATCGTTTCTTTGCCAAGCAGGAAATCCAGTACATTGATATGACGAATGCCGTTTTCATCCGTAAACGACGCCGGAATATCCCGACGCATAACGATTTTCTCAAAGAAATCATTCGTCAGTCGCAGAGAGTCCAGTTCACTGGTTGTCTTTTCTGTATGAGACATTTCATAGGCGGATTGGATATATACCTTTTTGTCTCCTTGATTGACAACAAAATCAATTTCCTTTTGCACCTTCTGATCTTTTCGCCTGTCAAGGACGACACCAACATCAACGGAATATCCCAGCATAATTAGTTCATTGTACAGGATGTTTTCCATGATATGACCAGGATCAAATTGCCGGAAATTAACTCGCGCATTACGGAGTCCGATATCTGTGTAATAATATTTGTTTGGATACTGAAAATATCGTTTCCCCTTGATATCCCAGCGTTTTGCTTCGCTGATCAGAAAAGCATTCTTCAGGTATTCCAGGTAACTTGAAACGGTTTTGGGGCTGATATTCGCTTTTTTTGTACTGTTCAGTGTGTTTGCAATATTGGTAGGATTTGTCAGCGAACTGACAGATGACGCAAGAAAGTCCAGGATATCAGAAAGTACATCAGGGCGTTCAATTCCCTCGCGCTCAACGATATCCTTGATATATACCTCATTAAACAGCTGCGCCAGATAGTCTTTTTGCTGTCGGTCTTCCTTCAGATTCAGAAGGTATGGCATCCCGCCATAAAGCATATAGCGGTCAAATGCATCTCTTTTATCTCCCCCCACAGCGGTAAAGAACTCCCGGAAAGAAAGAGGATATACATGGATCTGCGAAGAGCGGCCGCGAAATTCTGTCACGATGTCGCTTGACAGCATCCTGGAATTGCTCCCTGTGACATACACATCAAGATTTTTGTATCCTCGCAGCTCATTCAGCATGTCATAGATTGTTACCTTTTCGCCGGGCAGATCCGGATCCGGAACGGAAACAGACAGCTGAATTTCATCGATAAAGAGATAGTACTGTTGTGCGCTGTTTCGTATCTTTGCCTCGACCATACTGCTGAGAGCAATTGGGCTGCGGTATTTTACATCTTTGCGTTTATCAAGTTCGATTGTGATGATGTTCTCGGCACTCGTCCCCTGCGACAGCAGATAGTCACGAAACAGTTCGAATAAAAGAACGGACTTTCCACACCGCCGGATCCCGGTAATAACTTTGATCTGGCCATCCCACATATAGGAAACAAGTTGGTGAAGATAAAGATCACGTTGTATCATTGGCACCTCCTGATATTACGCACTTAGGACGTAATTGTCTTAAGATCGTAATAAAAGTATAACCCATTGAGTCCTGCGGTTCAACATAAAATTACGTATTTGGGACGTAAGTGGCATAAGATAGTAATCAAATTTGTCTACATGGGGTTTGAACAGTAACTAACATAGCCGATGCAATAAAAGCAGACCGCCGCTTGTCCCGAAGCTGTATATGTCAGCTGCAGATGAAAGAATGGTTCATCGTCCAAAAGCGTTGTATTTGCGGCTTCATTTGTGCTCCTTGCCTGTGCCGGGCTTATTGTTGACCTCTTCAAAGGGATAGGATATGCCTTTTCGGATAAGGCTGATTCTGCTGGAAGAAGCTATAAGGCCTGGAAGGTTTTTTATATAATCCTGATAATCTTTGCAGTGTTAGAATCAATCATATATTTCTTCATCACCTCATATAACCTGAGGTTTGTGGGAATAGCCATAGTATACAAGGATGCGGAACTGCCTATGAATAATCTGATCTTAAATGATGTCTCAGCTGTGATCGTCCAGGGATTTTCGCTTCTCTATATGGTACTTCTGGTAATAGTATATACCATGCCGTTTGCTTTTAACCTGAAGAAGCAGAAAAACTATCCAGACAGCCTTTATCCTGATTATTTTCCTTATCTTGTATCTCATATATTTATGTCAGACTAAAATTCAGTCTACTGGCCATTTAAAATTCAGTCTTTTTTTAAACTGATGACTAGAATCTTTTATAAGGCTTACCATGTGATACTTCAATGCCAAATTTAGCAGCTGGAGACTGAGCTATTACTGCCAGTTTCTTTCTTTTGAACTGACTCCCATCTAATCCTCCTATCTGTGACTTATCGCCACCGTAAAGTACCGCTGAACCGTCCTCAGGATCTATTACAAGGCTGTAACTTGTTTCCCCTACTCCGAGTGGTGAATAATATACTCTATATATATCATACTCTGAGTTATATCCCTTGAAATCCTCCGTATAAGAATCTACTAGTTTATAGTTCTTGTCATATACATAGTATGTGGCTTCTTTGAATGCTTCTGGATCTGCATCAATATATTTTTTATCTGTAACCGAAAGCAGATTATCATTTGATACAACCAGATAGTCCCCATCACTGTAGATATTATATCCTAACTGTATCTTTACAGGTATCTCTTTTTGGTTTTTGCCATCCAGGTCAGCCTCATACATCGGCACTTCATATGAGTCTGGTGTTCCATCATACCATTTATTTCCCATTTCAGCATCTTTCTCGTCATTTTCTGTATAGAAAATAAGTTTATCATTGAAAAAATTTATCCGAATGATTTTCTCATTATCTGGAACCTTGATCTCAGCTGTCTTCCCTGTACTGGTATCTAAACAATAATACCTGTATTTACTTGTTGACTTAGTTTCCTTATCTGTTTGAGAAACACAAAAATACAGATACTTTCCATATGCCATAAAATCATCGATCTCATACGTAAGCATCTCCACAGAAGGCACAAATATAGTCTTTTCTTTTCCATGCCCATCGAGAGGATAAGACTTGACAGAAAATGAATAATTACCATCCTCATCATAAGCCTTATCAGCATAATAATAGTACCCACGGTGCATTATACTATTGTAGTATTGACCGTTAAACTCATGTATATCCTGTCTTTGTGAACCATCTGTTTTTATTCTGGTTATAAAAGTATTATAAGAATATGCCCAGTCCACAGTTCCCGCTATATAAATATATCCGTTCTCATATGAAACGACTGATGTACTTTTGGCAAAATCGTCTACAATTGGAAAGAATGCGTTACATGATTTAAATCTTGTTTCGTCAGTTTCCTTATCATGCAGGCAGTTTGTCTTATTGCAGAGAGGAGCGTTCTCTCCAGTTTTAGGATCATACTTGTACAGATAACCTCCTGCCAGATAATAGAGGCAGCCGCTTTCATCTTCCGTGATATTTAAGCCGAGCTCCACATCAGTATTGTAGTACTGGTACTGGTAATCGCAGGCAGGGTCAAACGAATCCGCCCGACCCTGCTGCATCTTAGAACAGCCAGTAGCAGTCAGAATATCAAGTGCAAGTATGGCAAGAATTATTCTGCGTGTTACTTTTTTCATAGATTCCCTCAATAATGGATATAAGTGTCATCACTTGTTACGTAACCAGAGCACTGAAAGCCATTCAGTTCTCCTTTCACCGAACTTGCTGCCAGAGCACTTACTGGAGTAAGAGCTGTAGAACCAGCGATGATAATTCCCATAACAGGTGCTGCGATTTTCATGAGGATTGTTGTTTTTCTTTCCATAAATAACTCCTTTACAATACATTTCGTTGTTTACAACTCAGTTGATCTGAATGAACCCGTTAGTTCATTCTCTTAGTATAACAATGGCCACTGCCACATATTCCTATCCTCCCTTCCTGTTTTTGTGGTTGTGCACTTCCACTGAACTCATCATACCACAAAAATATAGCAAAAAACGAAAAAGGGAGTAAACTGTAAGAAAATAGGAACAAGTTGCATATAGTTCTAGAATTTTAAGGTAATTCTGGCAGTAAATTCATTATTTTCTTGGAAAAATCTGATCATTCCATTAATATCGCGTTCTGTAAGGCGTATAGCATGCATTGTCATGCGATCACAGATTGTTCACTTGTACCTGGTACCTAAGCCAAAACAATGTAGGTCAATAATATGGAAGCGACATTAGATGAGAGAACTTTTACGGATGACGCTAAGGTGATGTCGTCTTGAATCCGGAATTACAGATCCCCGGATTGTATCTCCGGGAGATTTTCTGAAATGAAGTAAAAACAATGGAATTTGATTTCACCTTTCGTAGTAGAGATACACATCGGACAGCTCCGGATCCACCTGTCGCCAGTAGTCTGTCATGCTCTGTGAATCAGATATGATACGGACCTTGACCCGGGCTCCGACATAATGCATGTTCGAGATCAGGACGCCCGAACGCCTCAGGGATTCTGTATCGTCTTTTGAGATAATGCCCTCATATACCTTCCCGGCAATACTGTTCTGGAGCTCTTCCGGAGATGCAAGTTTAAGTAGCTTGCCATGATTTATCAGGATGATCTTGTCAGCGATGAACTCGATATCTGAGATCACATGAGTGGCAAAGATCACTATCTTCCCCTGTGACATCCTGCTTATAAAATTCGTGATCCTTATCCTCTCATTCGGATCGAGACCCGCTGTCGGCTCATCCATTATGAGAAGCTCGGGATCGTTTAGCATGGCCTGAGCGATAAGGATCCTCTGCTTCATACCTCCCGAATAGCCCTTAAGCTTCCGGTATCTGGCCTCCTCAAGATTTACGGCAGTTATCATCTCGTTAATCTTTGAAGCAGCCACTTTCTTCTTCAGACCTTTAAGTGAAGCCAGATACCATAGAAACTCGTCTCCGGAAAATTCATCATACAGGTCCTGCTGCTGCGGCATATAGCCAAGGATGCTACGATACGACTGACCGGCTTTATGGATTTCCTCTCCGTTCCATAGTACCCTGCCGCGGTCGGCAGACAGATTTGCAGTAAGTATATTCAGTAAGGTAGACTTTCCGGCGCCATTAGGCCCAAGAAGTCCATATATCCCCGGCTCAAAATCCATCGTAAAATCCGCAAGAGCCGGATGACTCCCCTTATCATAAGTTTTTGTGACTGAATCAGTCATTAATCCCATAATTACCTCCCGGATGAGAAGAGATGGAGCAGTATCGTGACTGCATCCACCCTTAAGATATAACACACCAGCGATATCAATATCACTGCCAGAATCCCAAGTACCGTAACAGCCGCCTGACTTTTGATACTTCCAGTCAGCTTTATCACCAGAATACAGATAGCAGTAAAAACTACAAAACGTAAGAAAATCAGTAAAGCAAAAAAAGCTAATTCACTCACCTGGTATCTGATGTCATATACTGTAAGCAAAGACAGCGAAGCCATCAGGTTCTTGCCATGATCTATCCTGAAATAAGACAGAAAATCCGGTATATTCCATAATACAAATATAATCACTGCTATGACTGTGGCAAAACGGATTTTTTTCTTTCTTATGTCAGCGTATCCTATCGAAGCAGTGTTAAGCAGCGGGCGCATGGCAGCATCATAGCTTTCTATCCCAGCAAGCACAAGTACCAGAGCTATACCAGATATCAGAAAAATAAAGATGTCACCATTGATATCTGAGAACTGCTCTTCTAAAGCAGCCTCATCAAAGAAATATTTCGGTATGTTCCCTTTTTGCATCACTGCATCTCTTTGCGACTCAAGTCTTGCCAGGCCACCATTTTTCTCCTCGTACTCAAAGCTTATGAAAAGTGCTCGGGATCTGTCCTCAGTAGAATTTCCCAATGAATGAGCTTCTGTTATCAAATCATCCAGATAGGCTCGCTGCGATTCTATATATGATAGCTTTCTATCAGTTATTTTTCCCTGAATATGATGCACAAGCTTGTGATACACAGCATCATCTGCTTTGGTGAAAGTGATCGGAGATAATGCCTGTCTTCCCAGAGAAAAGATCACTATGAGATATACAGCCAGGATAACAGCTTTTCTCTGATGTATAAGCACCTTTCCTGTCTCAAAAACTCCTGTCTTTGAGGTATGCCAGGTAAAGGAGAAGATTTGCCGAAGTCTTGTCATGATGATTCCGATCAGGCTTTCCTCTTCAATCTGAAATTGTATCGAAAAGCTGAGTGCCCCGATACAAAAACATGCTATACCAGCTGTAAAGAGGATAACAATCGAAGCTCTAAGCTGACTTACAGGGTATCCTAAAATATTCAGATTCAGATAATTTCCCAGCATGGCAGTAGTATGAGCCTGATAAAAAGGATTTATCGCAGTCAGATAATTCATACTGCTGTTGATACTGATCTTTACAAAGAAAAAATATTCCGCAATGGAATAAGCTGCAAATATAGCCAGCGAGAATTCATTTCTTCTGAATGAAGAGAACAGCATCATAACAAGGACACCGATAAAAGCTGATACCAGTACCCTGACTGCTATCATCCCAATCATCGCATCGAAAACTGTGATGTCATATGGGCAGTTCCTAAAAACAGATAATGACTGAAGCAATGCATCTCTGTGAAAAGGGCCATACTTCTGCCTTATAAAAATAGCTTCACTAATATCACAGATTATGCTGAAGCAGGAGGTCATTACAATAAGTGTCAGCACTTTATTTGCATAAAGCCTGATATGCCCTTCTCTGGTACTCTTCAGCAGAAGGAACTTTCCGCCTCTTCTTTCAGCAGGGATCAGATAATATGCACTGATGAGCGCAAAAAGTATCACAAACAGGAGATGGTAAGGATAAGCCGCATATCGGTTCAGTGAGCTGTAATCATCCTCTTTGAATCCTTCGCCTGTAAGTGAAGCATAATCAGATTCAGTTTTCATCAGATTCCGGTACAGAAAGGTATTCTTATCTCGATATTCTTTCTGTAATAAAAAATCTTTTGTCTGTTCCGGTATCTGTTCAAGGAACTGCTTGTAGCTCTCCTTCGGATACAATTCTGCTGTAGACTGCTCACTGCTAAATGCATTAAGCAGAAACAGATTAGAGACTATCAGGACCAGAAGAACTATCCAGACAGCCTTTGTCCTGAATATTTTCTTTATCTCGTATCTCATGGTTATGACCAAATGTTTTTATAAGCCTTGCCATGGCTTATCTCGATTCCAAATTTAGCAGCTGGAGACTGATCTATGACTGCCAGCTTTTTTCTTTTGAACTGACTCCCCACTAGCGCTCCGATCTGTGACTTATCACCACCGTAAAGTACCGCTGAACCATCTTCAGGATCTATCACAAGGCTGTAACTTATTTTCCCTACTCCAAGCGGGGAATAATATACCCTATAAAATTTTTCTTCTGAGTTATATCCCTTGAAATCCTCCGTATAAGAATCTATCAGTTTATAGTTCTTGTCGTATACATAGTATGTGGCTTCTTTGAATGCATCAGTGGTTTCATCAATATATTTTTTATCTATAATCGATAGCAGATTATCATTTGAAACAACCAGATAGTCTCCATCACTGTAGATATTATATCCTGCCTGTATCTTTACAGGTATCTCTTTTTGATTTTTCCCATCCAGATCAGCCTCATACACCGGTACTTCATAGGAGTCTGGAATTCCATCATACCATTTATTTCCCATTGCAGCATTTTTCTCGTTATTTTCTGTATATAAGATCAGTTTATCATTGAAGAAATTTATTAGCCGGACAGTCTCAGTATCTGGAACCTTGATCTCAGCTGTCTTTCCTGTCCTGGTATCTAAACAATAATACCTGTATTTACTTGTTGACTTAGTTTCCTTATCAGTTTGAGAAACACAAAAATACAGATACTTTCCGTATGCCATAAAACTATCGATCTCATACGTAAGCATCTCCCCAGAAGGCACAAATATAGTCTTTTCTTTTCCATGCCCATCGAGAGGATACGACTTTACAGAAAATGAATAATTACCATCCTCATCATAAGCCTTATCAGCATAGTAATAATACCCACGGTGCATTATACTGTTGTAGTATTGACCGGTAAACTCATGTATATCCTGTCTTTGCGAACCATCAGTTTTTATTCTGGTTATGGTTGTATTCTGGGAAGTCGCCCACTCCATATACCCTGCTATATAGATATATCCATTCTCATAGGATATGACAAATTCTTGTTTTGAAGAATTGGTCACAAATGGATAAAATGCATTACAAGATTCAAATCTTGTTTCGTCAGTTTCCTTATCGTGCAGGCAGTTTGTCTTATTGCAGAGAGGAGCGTTCTCTCCAGTTTTAGGATCATACTTGTACAGATAACCTCCTGCCAGATAATAGAGGCAGCCGCTTTCATCTTCCGTGATATTTAAGCCGAGATTCACATCAGTATTGTAGTACTGGTACTGGTAATCGCAGGCAGGGTCGAACGTATCCGCCCGACCCTGCTGCATCTTAGAGCAACCAGTAACAGCCAGAATATCAAGTGCAAGTATGGCAAGAATTATTCTACGTGCTACTTTTTTCATAGATTCCCTCAATAATGGATATAAGTGTCATCACTCCAGGAGTAAGTGTCATACGAGACTGAATGTTTACCTTCTGCATATTGGGTAAGCTCGATTCCAGAATCAACTTCGGCTACAGCTCTGGTTCCGCCTCCATTTGAGTAATTAGATCCATTGTGTATTTTTGTTTTATTACCAATTTTAGCATACAATGTAACATATGCTCTGATATCACCTCCTCTACTGAATGATGTAACAGCACTTGCCTCTCTGGTATCTATTGTTACGTAACCAGAGCACTTAAAGCCATTCAGTTCTCCTTTCACCGTACTTGCTGCCAAAGCACTTACTGGAGTAAGAGCTGTAGAACCAGCGATGATAATTCCCATAACAGGTGCTGCGATTTTCATGAGGATTGTTGTTTTTCTTTCCATAAATAACTCCTTTACAATACATTTCGTTGTTTACAACTCAGTTGATCTGAATGAACCCGTTAGTTCATTCTCTTAGTATAACAATGGCCACTGCCACATATTCCTATCCTCCCTTCCTGTTTTTGTGGTTGTGCACTTCCACTGAACTCATCATACCACAAAAATATAGCAAAAAACGAAAAAGGGAGTAAACTGTCAAAAAATAGGAGTAAGTTGCATATGATTCAAAATTTTTAAACATGTGCTTGTAAAATATAAGGAGTGTACGCAAAAATATTGATACTATCGAATGCTTCTGGATCTGCATCAATATACTTCTTATCTATAATTGATAGCAGATTGTCATTTGACACAACCAATACATTGGTAGTGTCATGCATATAGCATGAATAACAATGTATAAATCTATATTTCAAGGGATTTTGCACAAAAAAGAGCAATACCAATCGTCCACAAGGACTGGAAATATCTTCGTCGTGAATATCAGCGCAGCCACAATGGCCGTGAGCTGAAGCCGATCCGACGTAAAGGTAAAAAAGCATCATTCCAAAAGGTTTTCATTTTATTGCCGATGGATACAGTGCCTATCCACTTGCCGCTCAACAGTTTCTCGAGCATTTCGGTGATAAGATGAAGTTTAAGATCACTCAGTTCAAGGTCCAATGTGGGCTATTTTTTTCAGCCCAGGTTTTTCATAGCTTATTTGACACTACCGCAAAAATGCAGGCAGGGTTTCCTACCTGGAATATATCTTTGAGAGATTTTTTTCTATTGATGTTGACGGGGTATATGTCAGATACCGGCACAGCTTGTAGAAGTTACATGACTCATATGAAGTATCAGGATAGTAATGTATTCCATCGTCATCGATATATACTATAGGAATACTTCCTGACAGATATCCATCGATTGTTTTCGCATAGTCGCGCATTTCGTCTATTGTAGCTCCGATAATTTTCTTATCCATCTGACCAATGGAGAAGTCTAAGGACTGCTTTTTATAAACAATCTTTTTTCCAGAACCGTCGAATGAAAATATCTCATAATGATAGCTTCCTTCGCCACGAGCAATGTCAGCACAATACTCACACAAATAGTTTCGTCCGTCAATCTCTACCGGAGTAAGTCCTATGTCAAGTTCATCATTTAATCTGGTGTAATCACTAGACCAGATGGTGTCACCATCTGCTTTCACATATACTGTGGACATGACATCACCGGGCTTCGGATTCTTTTTCACACTAAGGATTATTTCAGACTTTCTGTTCTCTACGATATTCTTACCATCGATGGTTTTATTATAGTAGTTGGACGCAGCTTCTGTATTTTCTTGCGGAATTTTCCGGGACTCTGTAGAGCTCTGCTTAGTAGAGCATCCGGTAAGCAGAAATGCTGAAATCAGTATTAAAAACAACTTATGTCGATTCATATGCTTATTACTCTCAATCATTTATAAATTTAACAGCACCGTTTCCAGAGTAACTGATGTTATCATAATAAGATGCTGGGACCTTTTGACACCAGCATCATATTATGACTCTGTTTACATATCCTCTGCCGTTTTTTTCAAAAATGTTTCAAAGTTTTTAGTATAATATCTTTGATCAGTAAGTTCAAAACCGACGGCCTTCTGTAAGTTGGTCAATTCATAAAAGACCTTTTTCTCATACTGTGTATTCCCTTCTTCAGTCTCCGCTGCTGAAGGTTCAATGTTTACCTCTACTTTATAGCATTTATATCCGTTTGCTTCGAAAAGGAAAACAACCTTCTCATTTGATGAGTGCACTCCATATATGACATAGGGAAAATCATCCTTTGACGCATAATCCGGATTGTCTGTGCCGTAAACGTCACCGATCTTTTTTCCCTTATACAGGAGATATGAGCCACTACTGTCTACAGAGTAGTCCCGATAACCAGCACGTCTCCAAAAACAGACGATTATACAAAATGCCAGAACAGCAGCAATAATTATTATTATCCTTAAAAATCTTACCTTGTACTTCATATTCAATACCCTATGTTATATCCGAAAAGATTTACATCACCATAAGAAACTGATGATCCACTATAGTAATAATTCAAAATTTGTTTATAGGAGTATCCATTTTCAGCTAGTTTTTTTGAACCATATTGTTTTAACTGTCCACTTGCACGTGTTCCAGTTGCTCCGGATGTACCTTTAGCATACGAAGGGAAAAATAAACAGCCTGAGGTATCAGCCATTCCACAATTTATCAGTCTATCAACTATACTATTTGTGATTGAATTATCCCTCCCGGGTATATAGTTCTGAGTTCCTTGAGATGCATCATACCCTGCAGCTGCATTTACCGGATTAATAGCGCGATAAATTCCTACCATCTTAACGCAATATGCGCCCGCTATTAACGAATTTTCCGGCCATGAAGCCATCCATTCGTTTGGCAATGTACATTTAATATAGTCACTCATCTTAACAGATTTTATTGCATCATTTCCAGTCTTATTCAGTTTTACCCTTATATAATAAGGGTAAGTATAAGTAGAATAATGACTCATAGTTAGAGTTGTTTTCACAGATGAATTATTGTTAACATTTACTATTCCAACCCCATTTGTTAAGCACTCACATTTTGAATTAACCAATAATCCACGATTGCACATCAACACAGCTTCAACAGCTTTTTTCTGCGTTCCATCCAAATTGCCATATACTTCTTCATTATCAATAATATACTTTTTCATCAAATATGTTGATGGCCTTGTTGTTTGAGAAACAATCATTTTTCCATTTTGTTTAGTTAAAACCATAAACATATAGTTAAAACCATTGCAAAAGTACTGATTTTCTTCTGTGACCGAACATTTTGTCTTTACTATGTAAGGATATGTGACGTCACCTGGCATGATTCCAGTATCACTGCCATATACATAATATTTCTCAGCATCTAAGACGCTTATGTCATATATTTCTTCAACAGACACGTCTTTAATTTGTTTTATTCCATATATATTTCTATCATCTTTGAAATAATTTTCATAGAAATTCTTAAATTCGCTTCCAACAAGGCTTAAAAATGTCTTCTCATCTTTCATATTTATTGAGCTAAAATAATTGTATATTACGTCCCTTCCTTCCACTAGAATGTTCGTATTAACATCATGTACAGCGTTATTACTCATACCAGCATTAACATTGTCAATCAACTCAGCTGCATTAGATTCTACTGGAAGTGCAAAAAAATCAAAGCAAAAAATCAAGGAAAAAACAAACGACACAATTTTCTTATTCATGTTCATAATAAACCTCCTCGTATAATAAGTTTGTAACCAAGTAACAGTTTCTTTCTCGAACACTTTTCTGATTTATTCGATGTTACATCTCATTAGTAAAAAACGGCCATTGCCACATACTAATCATCCTCCTTCCGCTTATCGTGGTTCGTGCACTTCCACTAAAGTCATCATAACACATTATGACGAAAAAAAAGCAAGAAGGAATAAACTGTTCAAAAATAGGAATAAATTGTAAACGTCCTCACCAGAAATTATAGAAACATCATCTCAAATTTCTTCTGCGCTGATATAGAGAGAGCGGCTGCTATGAAAAAAAGTACGATCATTTTTCTGAACATTATATGTATGTCTGATACAAAATAAAAGCATATACTGATTGGCCTGAAGCTTCCTGATACATCAAGTATTTGCATCGATGCATATATCCATATTATTCCGACAGACACAACGATATTCTTTGTCATCATCACAAGAAAAAATCCCATTGAAATCCAGACCAGTATCTCTGAAAACATCGTACCATAAAACAACACACTGTTCTGCTGCCTTAAAAGACAAGCAAGAATCATTACAGCAGGAACAGCAAACAGACTGAATGCACACGTATATCCAATTATTCCTATATATCGTCTCGAGAGAGGATAAGACATATAAACTTCTCGCTCTTCTTCATCCACATAACTATAAAATTCTTGGATCACCCACCAGCCTGATAGCGGAAAAATAAACATTTCAAAACTTTCTAATATAGACAGCGGCTGTATCCCATTATCCCAACAAAATACTGCCAAGCCAACAGTTACTGCATATATGACATATTTTAAATATCCTAGTTCCTTAAAAAACAGTCTTATCGTCTTAACAGCCTTCCTCATCATCTTCTCCTATTATCCGCATATACACCCGCTCAAGTTCTGAACTGTATAAGGTGTCATTTCCAGTATTATGACCTCTGTATTTATCTAATAGCTCTTCATATGATGCATTCTCAATGATCCTTCCATGATTCATTACCGCGATACGGTCACATATCGATCTGACATCTTCTACAATGTGGGTTGAAATTATAATCGTATGCTCTTTGCCAATACCTGCGATCAGCCTCCGAAACCTGATCCTCTCTTCAGGATCCAGTCCTGCTGTAGGCTCATCAACAAGTATAATCTCTGGATCACCAAGGATTGCCTGCGCAATTCCTAATCTTCTTTTCATACCACCTGAAAGTGATGATATTCTTTCATCTGCTTTTTCATCAAGATTTACTTCCTTAATGGCTCTGCTGACTTCTATGCCCATCTTATCTGATGGAATCTCCTTCATCAGTGCTATATAAGAAAGTCCCTCTCTCACAGTCAGTCCACCATATAGAGAAAATTTCTGAGGTAAATATCCTATCATTCTCCGTATTTCTGTTATATTCCTGGCATTATCATATATTATTTGTCCACCATCATTTTTTACAACTGTGGCCAAAATACGGATAAATGTTGTTTTTCCTGCTCCATTCGGGCCGATAAGTCCAAAAACACCTTTCCCAAATTCTATACTTATGTCATCGATTCCTGTATTTCTTCCATATAATTTTTTAAGATTTATTATCTTTAGCATTTAATCCTCCATCAACGCCTGTACTCTGCCAACACTGCATCTACCAGATACCAGTTCTTCGGCATAACCCTCAATAAACCTCCATACTGACCTGGTGTCATTATTTTCTATGTATTTCTTTATTTCAGACGTCAGTATTGAATAATTTTTATATCCTTCAACCCCATTATAAGTTGCCCCAAGATCGTCAAGACTTTCTACCAGATCTGTCCTTACAAAAGCTCCTTCTTTTATCAGTTCAGTCGTAACAGCTGTCTTGAAAAGGAATGTAAAATCATTTTCTGGTATATCATTAAGGAAGATTTCCTGTTCCATCGGATAAGTACTTATTCCAGCAATTATAGACTTATTCTCCAAATCATCACCTGTGATATAACCTCTCGTGATCTCAACAATGCAATGATCGGAATACAGATTTACCTTTTCTCCATGACCTGTATATGTTGAATCACAGGTAATAAACAGTTTGTTCATCGAATTCGGATATTCGTCTTTTTTATCAAGAATTTTAAGAATTTTCTCTAATCTTTTCTTGTAACCTGACACTGTATATGAGTAACCTTCTGCAAGTTTTGGGTATATAACAGAAGTGCTATTTTCCAACTTTTTTTCTTGCATCCAGTCACTGCACAGCATTGTAATACCATTTGTTTTTCCACCCCATCTGTATTTACCATTCTGATTCAGATTGCAGTAGATTTTTCCACTACCACTATATCTTACACTTGTATTCATCTCATCACTTTTATACTCTGTATAATTCAGCTCATACAGATCATCTGTATAAACTATGTTGTCCTTGTCTCCTCTCTTAGGATACCAGGCAAGATATGATGGCAAAAGCCATTCATCAGTATCAGAATACATATGTATGGCCGGTTTCCCGCTATAATTTATCTTGATATGAATATTTTTTTCTTTTTTAAAATTTCCTTTTATTCTTATTACATCTCCAGAAATTTTGTATTCTGTTTTCTTACCATCAGCAGTAAGGTCTGATATAATAAAATCATGATACAGGACAAAATCAATCGCTGATAAATTCTTCACGGGTACTATTTCCATATCTACGGTATAACTCATATTCTGTCTATTCTTGATTGCTATGTCCATACTTTCTATATCATATCTGGTATATTTTCCTTTCCCCTTATCTGCCATTTCAATTTCGTTATCATATGCTCTTTCCATCCTTGTTGCCACCTCGTAATCTAGCTTCCCTATGATGTATCTGTAATTAACGGATACCGATAAAGCAAAGCATATCAGAAAAGCTGAAAACAATGCTATTTTGCGCTTACTCCTATCATCAGGATCAATCATGTAAATAATAACAAAAGAAAGCAGAAGTAGAAATCCAGAAACAATCTTTGAGGGCTGCAGATCATATCCAAACATCACATTAATAGGTTTTGATGTATTAAGCGGTCCCAGATTAAATATGCAAAAATATTTGAACAGAAATGTATTCATATTGACCAGTGGACTAGCTATTACTGGTACAAGCGGTCCAAGAAATATGATCAGTATTACTAAAAACAGATATTTAATCTTTCCTGCGAATCTGTCTATAACTACCATTGATGAAATACATGCCACAATATAAGGCAAAATCCAGTATAAAGCTAAATATTTTATTGATGATACCACAAGAACCTTTGGTGTGTGTAAACTTCCCAACCCAATGACACATATGACAGCAACTATAAAGAAGAGAACCAATGATTCAATCAATGACCATAAAACTTTTCCGACTTTTTTTATCCTGTATATATTTGCCGAAATCATCAACTCTTTTATCTCTGGTTGTTCCCTGTTCTGATGTATGAATCCACTAATAACTCCGAGAATTATAAAAATCTCAGTAGCCCATGATGATATCGCAACAGAATCACCAAAAACTCTGTCATCCGGAACCATAACAATAAAAATAACTGAACTTATTAGTGCAGTCAGGACAGGGACTATAGGAGAAATCCTCTTCCTGTTATCTAGAACAAATTCTAGTCTAAGACATTTCCATATTTTTGACATATGATCCTTTCTAAAAGAAACCGGAATGATGGAATACAATTAATTCCATCATTCCGGCCCAGTCAATTAATGTATCCAACCGTTAATCTACAAGTTTTCCTGCTCCGTAGCACCCTTTAGCAAGAGCTCCCTTCGGATTCAGTTTTACCGCATAGTCCCCCGGACCATTTGGCACTACTTTTTTTTTATTCCTCCTGTACTTCGATTTACATTTTTACAAATGGTTTTGCAAACATTTCATTAGTAAAAGAACGGCCATTGCCACATACTCATCATCCTCCTTCCGCTTATCGTGGTTCGTGCACTTCCACTAAAGCTATCATAACACATTATGACGAAAAAAAAAGCAAAAAGGAATAAACTGTTCAAAAATTGGAATAAATTGTAAATGTAATCACATTTTAACCGTAACCCTTACTGTAAATTCATTATTTTCTGAAAAAAATCTGACCATTCCATCATATCTGGCAACAACTTTTTCAACATCCATTATTCCGATGCCGTGAAGCTTTTTGTCTGTTTTAGTTGTCTTTATATGGTTATCCTTTATCTCTACGGGCTCTGACACAGGATTTCTGATAGTAAGAATCCAGAAATCATCTTCATTTACAGAGTCTACAGTGATAATTCTGTCTGAACACACCTTTTCACAGGCTTCAACTGCATTGTCGATAAGATTTGAAAAAATTATAACCATGTCAAGATCCTTTATTTTTTCACATGGTATTCTTCCCGCGAATTCTATCCTTATTCCTTCTTTTGCAGCTTCAGAAGTTTTGGTGCTTAAAATAGCGTCGGCGATATAGCTGCCTGTATAAAAGGTTCTCTTAGTACTTTTAAGTCCCATCATCAGGCTGTGTATATAATCACTGGCCTCAGACAGTCTCTCGTCTGTGATCATCGAATCTATCACAATCAGATGATTAATAGTATCATGTCTGTACTCTCTCAGCTCATCATCCTTTTCACTCACCTGCCTGTAGAAAGACAGCTGCCTTTGCATCTGATCATCCAGAAGCTTTATTACCTTGGAATGTGACAGCTTCTGCTCGTTTATTATTATAAGTCGTCCGCAGACAAGAATGACCAGTATCATCGCCAGAACAGAGACTGCTCTGGTATGCATGATCGAATGGTAGCCGAGACAGACATCAGTCTCAAAACTGCCCACCATATAAATAACAACTATCATAAGCAGATAATCCCAGAAAGAAAGATCTGCCATACAGCTCTCAAGAACCTTTCTTCTGTTCAATCGTGATAATACTTTTATAAATATCAGAAAGAATAAGGATACAACCGAAGCAAAGAAATCATCAAGAAATCCAGGAGACGCTTTAGAATTCAAAACAAGAATGGACACAATGGCAAGACTTGACGCCAGTACTGCTTCCACCTGCTCGTAGAAAAACGAGATCGCAGGCACTTTCAGGTTAAAGCCAAAAGCGCTCCAGATAAATGGTACTATACGCAGATAGTATGCGAAGTATGTGCAGTTAAATACAACCCTGTACCCCTGATATTTACTGAACCAGTACAGGTATGTCACAGTGAAATAATAAACTGCCCAGACGCACCTGTACGTATGTTTCTTTGGAATCCCAAGTATATCAAACTCATCAAAAAAAGCTTTCTGAGTTAAAAAATCACAAATACCCCAGATGGTATAAACAATAAAAGTAATAATCATATCTCACCCGCGTGATCAGCTAAAAAATCAGAATGAACGGCCATCAGCTCCCTGTATTTATTCCTGCTGAGCGGGATTACACTTTCATCCTTCATGAACACATTATGTCTGTCATATCCCTTTACATGCATCAGATTAATGATAAAAGACCTGTAGCATCTGAAGAAATAATCCCCTGACATCCTTTTTTCTATTGAAAGAAGCGTTTCATGACATAAAATCTCAGAAGTTTTCGTAATAAAATGAATTATACTGTCCTTTCCGCTGCCCTCTACAAAGGAAATTTCTCTCTGATCCAGATAATACGTGGTTCCATCTGAATACACATGAAAAAACACTGTTCTGATCCTTGACTCAAGAAAGGCGTCCATAACAGCGTAGAACTTTTTTTCATCAAGAGGCTTTATCAGGAATCTGAAGGCATTCACCTCAAATGATTCATAAACCGCATCAGGATAACTCGTCAGAAAAATAAGAGTTGAAAAACACCGTCTGCTGCGCAGAATTCTTGATGCTTCAATTCCATCCATCTGAGTACTGTTAAACTTATAATCCATGAATATCAGATTATACTCTTTCAGTGACAAAATCAGATCCTCTCCGCAGCAATATTCATCAGCTGTGTAACTAAGCTCCTTATCAGTGAAGTAACTGTCAAGCATTCTTATTATTTGTCCCCGCATTTCCTCGCTGTCATCACATATTGCTATTTTTATAACCATTCATAAACCTCTTTTACGATATCACATAAAGTCAAACATCGACAGCTGATTGCTCTCCGGCAGTCCCTTGAGAAGTCCGAGCCGCTTCATTGTATCGCAGATAGTCTGTGAGACCTTTCCTCTTTCCCTAATGTCATCAACAGACAGAAATTCCTGCTGCGAAGCCGCGATAGCCAGCGACTCTGCAGCTGTATCACCCATTCCGTCGATAGACGAAAACGGCGGTAACAGCTTTCCATCAATTATCTGGAAATACCTCGCATCCGATCTGTACAGGTCAATCGGCAGGAACTCGAACCCACGGGCATACATCTCCTGGACTATCCTCATGTCCCTGTAGCTGCCCTTATCCTTTGCCGTAAGCTTTTCTCCGCTCTTCTCCTTGTCATCGATCTCCTGGAGATAGTGCTTTAAGGTCTCCTCGCCCATGCACATCTTCTCGTATGAGAAGTCTGTAGCTCTTATCGAGAAAAAGGCTGCATAGTAAGCCAGAGGATAGAATACCTTGAAGTACGCTATCCTCCATGCCATCATGACATAAGCAGCTGCATGGGCTTTCGGGAACATGTACTTGATCTTCTCACAGGAGCCCTTGTACCAGTCAGGTACGCCATGTGCCTTCATATCAGCTACCCACTCAGGCCACTCCTTTACTTTTCCTTTGGCGACCTTACCCTTACGGACGCGCTCCATTATGGTAAAGCTCTCCTCCGGATCGAGGCCCTTGTTGATCAGATATATCATGATATCATCACGGCAGCAGATACAGGTAGAAAGTGTCGCTGTACCGCTTGCGATAAGGTCAGCCGCATTACCCAGCCACACATCGGTACCATGTGATAGACCTGAAATCCTGATCAGGTCGGAGAACATCTGAGGCTTTGCCTCTTTGAGCATCCCCATCGCAAAGTCCGTTCCGAACTCAGGGATACCGAGAGTCCCCATATCAGTATTTTTCCAGAGCTGATCCGGCGTCACATGGAGAGCTGACGTATCCTTGAACAGGCTCATGACAGACTTGTCATCGAGAGGTATCTTTGTCGCATCGAGGCCTGTCAGGTCCTCAAGCATCCTTATCATTGTAGGATCATCGTGTCCTAAAATATCCAGCTTTAAGAGGTTCGAATCGATCTTATGATAATCAAAGTGAGTTGTAATGATATCACTTGTCATATCATTTGCCGGATGCTGGACCGGAGTGAAGGTATCAATCTCTTCACCCACAGGCAGAACGACGATTCCACCGGGATGCTGGCCGGTCGTACGCCTTACACCGGTGCAGCCCTCAACAATCCTGTCTATTTCACAATGTCTCTTTCTGATTCCGTGCTCATCGCAGTAATGCATGATGTAGCCATAGGCAGTCTTATCTGCAAGAGTGCCGATAGTACCAGCCTTAAAGGTCTGCCCATCACCAAAGATTACGGCAGTATAGGCATGAGCCTTCGACTGATAATCACCCGAGAAATTCAGATCGATATCAGGCTCCTTATTTCCCTTGAATCCAAGGAAGGTCTCAAACGGGATATCAAAGCCCTGCTTGGTCAGCTCATGACCGCAGACAGGACAGATCTTATCAGGCATGTCACAGCCGGAATTTCCCGCAAAGGCCTTTACCTCAGGCGAATCAAAATCCACATAGTGGCACTTCGGGCACAGATAGTGAGGAGGCAGAGGATTTACCTCTGTGATACCGGCTATTGTGGCTACAAACGATGAACCAACGGAACCACGGCTTCCTACCAGGTATCCGTCCTCGACAGACTTCCACACAAGTTTCTGCGCGATAATATACATAACGGCGTAGCCATTCGAGATGATCGAGTTAAGCTCTCTTTCAAGACGCGCTGAAACCTGCTCCGGAAGCTCATCACCATACATCTCATGAGCCCT
>SAMEA3663052__coassemble_527_pt1 | contig 22077 bp, 18 predicted proteins | sample SAMEA3663052__metabat2_low_PE_012 | metagenome-assembled genome bin SAMEA3663052 (sample SAMEA3663052) | pig gut metagenome | biome: pig gut; feature: pig-associated habitat; material: faeces | place: France | collected 2012 | reverse complement strand
TTTAAAGGTGATATCATGGAATATTTATATAAAGTATTAGATTTTTTAAAAAATAAAAAGCACATAGAAGCTATTATCGTTGCAGTAATTACTGTTATTATCATTGGAGCTCTTGCAGGAAGTAACGCTAAGTCAGATTCCTCTGGAGGTACTTCTTCGTCAGGAGATGCTGTAGTTAAGACCCGGCCTTTTATTCTGGATGATTCTGATTCCAATTCGGCTTCTGGTTCATCTTCGTCTAAAGCAGATTCTAAATCTTCAACCTCTTATAAAAAGGAAGAAGAGGGTTCTGACATTCACAGCCTGCTTACCGAATACTATAAAGAATATGCTGCAGGAGATACAGATGCGTTAGAAAAGGTCGCTTCCCCTGTATCCGATATGGAAAAGAGCTATATCAAGTTCATGTCAAAGCTCTTAGACTCATATGAGATAAAAGAGATTTACACTAAGGACGGAGTAACTGATGGCTCAAAGCTTGTGTCTGTATATGTACAGATGCATTTCAAGGGTATAAAGTCTGCAGCTCCTGGACTTGATTTCTTCTACGTAGAAACAGATGATTCAGGTGCTCTTCACATCAATAACCTCTACAGTTCTTTCAACCAGACGAATAAAGAGAACGCTATGGATCCGGCTGTAGTATCTGCTATAGCTTCGTTTGAGGAACAGAAGGACGTCGTTGATCTCCAGACAGAGGTACAGAAGGAGTATAACGAGATTTCTCTTTCTGACAAGGACTTTGATAAATTCATGAGTAAGACTTACCCTTCAAAGGTTAAGTCCTGGCAGACACAGTACAGAAAGAATGCTAAGGCTGCCGCTGCAACGAAGGCCGCTGAGGAGAAGAAGGCCGCAGCTGAAAAAGCAAAGTCTGACAGCACAAAGTCTTCTGACAGTACAGATACCAGCAGCACCTCATCGAAGACTATCTATAAGACTACGACAAAGACGAACCTCAGGAAAAAGGCCTCAATCAATTCTGACATCATAAAGACCTTAGCCAAGGGAACAAAGGTTACGAAGATAAGCACCAAGGGCAAGTGGCTCAAGGTTTCCTACAAGGGTAAGACAGGATACATCAGAAAGATGTATTTAAAGAAGGTGTCATCTTCCTCCTCATCATCAGATAAGAGCAGCAGTTCTTCCTCATCTGATAAGAGCAAGAGCACTTCAGCTTCTTCAGGTCCAACAGAGGGAAAGAAGCTTGTCTTAAAGGATACTGTAAATGTTCGTAAGAAACCGTCTACCTCAGCTAAGCGTATTAACCTGGCATACAAGGGCGATAAAATCCTCGTCATAAAGAACAGAAGTGACGGCTGGACGAAGATACAGTATCAGCATAAGAAGGGCTACGTAAAGACAGAATTCTTAAAGTAAGAAATAAGGAGCTGTGATTTTTCACAGCCCCTTTTTTAAAACAGATTATGGAAGAGATAAGAATTAACAAATACCTCTCTGAGTGCGGTTACTGCTCGAGAAGAGCGGCTGACAAGCTCCTTGAAGAGGGCAGAGTTACGGCGGATGGAAGGATACTTTCTCCAGGAGACAAGGTTACGTCTGAGATGGATGTAAGAGTTGACGGTAAGAGTGTTCATTTAGAAAATACCCGCGTTGTTCTTGCCTTTAACAAGCCGCGTGGTATCGTCTGCACCGCAGAGAAAAAAGAAAAAAATAACATCGTAGATGCTATAGGTTATCCGATAAGGATTTATCCAGTTGGAAGACTTGATAAGGAGTCGAGAGGGCTTATACTTCTTACAAATGACGGAGAGCTTATGAATAGGCTCACGAGTGCGAGATACAATCACGATAAGGAGTATGTAGTAACAGTCGATAAAGAGGTCACGGCTGATTTTGTAAAGAAAATGTCAGCAGGATTTTATCTGACTGAATTAAAAAAGAAAACAAGACCATGCCTGGTCAGAAAAATCAAATACGATGCTTTTTCAATCGTGCTGCATCAGGGACTTAACAGGCAGATCAGACGAATGTGTGCTGCCTTGGGTTACGAGGTAAAGGACCTCGAAAGAATAAGAATTTCGGGACTTACACTTAAAAGCCTTGAGCTGAATGAAGGCGAATACAGGGAGCTTAATGCAGATGAACTACGAAGATTATAAGGCTCTGTGTGAAAAAATAAATTATCACATGGACCTATACTACAATAAAAATACCAATGAGATCAGTGACTACGAGTACGACCAGCTGATGCAGCAGCTAAAGGAAGCAGAGAAGGAGCATCCTGAGTGGGTTACACCGGATTCCCCGTCCCAGAAAATCGGCGGAAGCGCAAAGCGTGAGGCCGGAGTCAAGGTCATACACAGGGTTCCGATGCTTTCTATCGAGGATGTCTTTGATATCTCTGAGGTAAGAGCCTATGTCGCAAAGGTTCAGTCGCTTCATAGGGACGCTGTCTTTTCCGTCGAGCGAAAAATAGACGGCCTCTCCATGACTCTCCGCTATCAGCACAGTGACGCTGATGGCTTTCTGCACCTGACTCTTGCCGAGACAAGAGGAGATGGCCATATAGGTGAGGACGTTACACTTAACGCAAGGGTTATTCCCGATGTAAAGGAAGTAATAGAACTTCCATTTGACTACTTAGAGCTCCGTGGCGAGGTGTATATGAGTCACGATGATTTCTTCAGGTACAATGATGAGATGGAGGAACTCGGGAAAAAGCCTGCGGCAAACCCTAGAAATCTTGCCGCAGGAACCCTGCGGCAGCTTGATCCGTCTATCACAAGGCAGCGCGGATTACGTATGTTTATTTTTAACGTACAGGATGGGCCGGCTGACTTTATGGCGTCTCAAACAGGAGCACTTAAGGAGCTCTCTGACAAGGGCGTTCCGGTTGTTTTTCACAGGAGATGCGAGAACGCTGATGAGGTAGTTGCAGCTATTGAGGAAATCGGTTCTACCAGAGACGGACTGCCATTTGATATAGACGGCGCTGTTGTAAAAATAGATCAGGTCGCCTACAGAGCTGACTTTCCGGCAGGTGCAAAGTACAGCGCAGGTCATATAGCATTCAAGTATCCGCCTGAGGAGAAGCAGGTTCGGATGGATGAAATAGAGGAGACTGTTGGCCGCACTGGAAAAATAGGCTTTATCGGCCACATCTCCGATGTTAATACTGGAAAGCCTGTGCGCCTCAACGGAACGAATGTCTCAAGGGTAACTCTCCACAATCAGGATTATATAAACGAGAACAGGATTGGTCTTGGAGGAGTCTATCTGCTGAAGAAATCAGGAGATATTATCCCAAAGATCAGTGGCACAGTAAAGGACCCTGAGGTTATTTTTCATGTAGGTAAGAAATGCCCTGTCTGCGGTTCAGAGCTCGTAAAGGAAGAGGACACAGCCGATTATTACTGCCTAAATCCGTCCTGCCCGTCGCAGCTCGTACGCACCCTTAGCTATTTCAGCTCAAGGGGCTGCATGGATATAGCAGGCCTCGGCGAAAAGCAGATTAAAAACCTGATTGACGCTGGATACTTAAAGAGTTTTACAGATATATACAGGCTTCACGAAAAGCGTGATCAGCTTGTAGCTGATGGAATCATAGGCCGAGAGAAAAATACCGATAAAATTCTCGCTGCAATCGAGGCATCGAAGCAGCAGGGGCCTGTAAGGCTTCTTACAGCGCTTGGCATAAGAAATGTCGGTGGACGGACTGCAGCGACTCTTATAGATAAGTATCACTCAATCGAGGCAGTGGAAGCTGCTTCAAAGGAAGAGCTCACACAGATACCTGACGTCGGAGAGACTATTGCAGAGGATATCGTTTTATTTTTTGCACAGGACGATACCAAAAGGCTTATAGAAGAGTTAAAAAGCGAGGGCCTCGTGATGGAGGAGACACCTGAGGTAAAGGGAACAGCTCTTGCGGGACTTACGATAGTAGTTACCGGAACTCTTCCTACACTTGGACGCACAGAGGTAAAGGAGCTGATTGAAAAAAATGGCGGAAAGTGTACCGGCTCAGTCAGCAAAAAGACCAATTATCTCGTGGTAGGTGAGGCCGCAGGAAGTAAGCTTACTAAAGCCGAGGAGCTTGGAATCCCTGTCATAAGCGAGGCGGATCTCATGGCTATGATAGGGAAGTAAAACAGATTTTAATTTTTGAATATTGAAAAAATAAAAAGAGAGTGTAAAGATATATAAAATACAGGAAAGAAAGGAGCTTTTTATTATGCCAATCAGAACGCCGGCAGATATGCCAGTAAATGAAATACTCGAGAAGGAAAATATCTTTCTGATGGATGAGAACAGAGCCATGCACCAGGATATCAGACCTATTGAAATCGGTATTTTAAATCTGATGCCTTTAAAAGAGGACACTGAGCTGGCACTGCTGAGGTCGCTTTCTAATACTCCTCTTCAGATAGATGTTACTTTTCTCTGCACGAAGTCTCATATGGCTACCCATACTTCAAAGAGCCATCTGAATAAATTCTACGAGACCTACGACGATATAAAGGACAGAACTCTTGACGGTCTTATCGTGACTGGTGCTCCTGTGGAGCTGATGCCGTTTGAAGAGGTTGACTATTGGGACGAATTCACAAAGATTCTCGACTGGGCAAAGAAGAACGTGACGAGCACGATGTTTTTATGCTGGGGCGCTCAGGCTGCTATGTATTACTATTATGGCGTGCCGAAGGTTACCCTGCCTAAGAAACTCTTCGGTGTTTTCCCACACAGAGTCTTACACAGAAAAGTACCACTCGTCCGCGGCTTCGACGATATATTCTGGGCTCCGCATTCGAGAAATACAGAGGTCGATGATGAGGCTGTGAGGAAAAATGATAACTTCATCATTCTCGCTGAATCGAGAGAGGCTGGAATCTTTCTCTGCACGACCTGTGACGGCAGTGAGATCTACTGCATGGGCCACCCGGAGTACGACCGCATGACCCTCGACAAGGAGTACAAGAGAGACTTAGCCAAAGGCATCAAAATCGACATGCCAGTCAACTATTATCCAAACAATGATATAAACAAGAAACCGCTCCTTCAGTGGAGAGGCCACGCTAACACTCTCTATACGAACTGGCTCAATTATTACGTGTACCAGAATACTCCTTATGAGATGAATAGAATTAAGAAAGAATTGATATAAAAAAGAAATCCCACGCAAAATGGCGTGGGATTTTTTAGTGAGCCATCATCTGTGGCAGCTTTTTTACTTATTGATTGTTAGATTTCTCTTTCTCCTCGACTTCGCGCATCTTCATAGCTCTGACCTTCATAGGCAGACCGAAGAGGGTAATGAAGCCCTGAGCGTCGTGATGATCATAGAGGTCACCAGTAGTGAAGCTTGCAAGAGACTCATTGTAGAGAGAATACGGAGAGGTGGTGCCGGCCTTGATGATGTTTCCTTTATAGAGCTCGAAACGAACTTCACCGGTTACAGGTTTCTGAACAGTCTTAGTGAAAGCGATAAGACCTTCCATAGTAGGAGTGTACCACTTGCCTTCGTAAACAAGCTGTGCCATACGGTTGGCAACGTCCTTCTTGAAGTCCATGGTATCACGGTCGAGGCAGAGCTCCTCGAGCTGCTTGTGAGCCTCGCAGAGGATAGTTCCACCAGGAGTCTCATAGACGCCACGGCTCTTCATTCCAACTACACGGTTCTCTACGATATCTATAATACCGATGCCGTGCTTTCCGCCGAGACGGTTGAGCTCACGAATGATATCTGCGACTTTCATTTTCTTTCCGTTGATGGAAGTAGGTACACCAGACTCAAAGGTCATTGTTACGAACTCACCCTCGTCCGGAGCCTTCTGAGGTGTGTTTGAAAGAACGAGCAGATGATCATAGTTAGGCTCGTTTGAAGGATCCTCGAGCTCAAGTCCCTCGTGGCTTATGTGCCAGAGGTTTCTGTCACGTGAATATGACTGGTCAACTGAGAATGGAAGATTGATTCCATGTGCCTTAGCGTAGTCGATCTCGTCCTGACGGGACTGGAGCTTCCACTTGTCATCACGCCATGGAGCGATGATTTTGATATCAGGAGCTAAAGCCTTGATTGAAAGCTCGAATCTGATCTGGTCGTTACCCTTTCCGGTAGCACCGTGGCAGATAGCGACAGCGTTCTCTTTTCTGGCTACCTCAACGAGCTTCTTTGCGATGCCTGGACGGGCCATTGATGTACCAAGCAGGTACTTGTCCTCATAAACAGCGTCAGCCATTACACAAGGCATGATGTAGTTCTCAGCGAAGTCGTCTGTGATATCCTCGATATAGAGCTTGCTTGCTCCTGAAAGCTTAGCGCGCTCTTCAAGTCCGTCGAGCTCCTCCTCCTGTCCGCAGTCAACGCAGCAGCAGATTACATCGTATCCATAATTCTCCTTGAGCCATGGAATAATAGCCGTGGTGTCAAGTCCGCCTGAGTAGGCGAGTACAACCTTATCCTTTGCCATTTTAAAAATCCTTTCGTATAAAAATTTACCAACTACATTATATTACACTTAATCACCTCAGACTGCAAGTGTAAATTTATACATTTTATCGACAAATTTATGAATAAATAATCAAAATAAATCTTGATTTTTCAAATCTAAAGATGTATTATTATGCACATGTAAAAAATATCGCAAATAAAGCGTATTTGTGCTATGATTAATATTTGTGAGTGCAAAACGCTGATAAATCTAGATTATGGTGTCTGAGATGCTGATTTTAAGCCAATCTCATGATATATCACCAGAGGTTTTATGGTTAGTTTAAGAGAAATGACAATTGAAGACTTTGAAAAGGTCCATGCTCTTTGGATGTCAATCCACGGCTTCGGCATCAGGTCTATAGATGATTCGAAGGAGGGAGTAGAGGCTTTTCTTGACAGGAATCCTGGCTTTTCAGTAGTGGCTGTAGACGGAGACGATATTATAGGAAGTATTCTCTGCGGGCACGATGGCAGAACGGCATGCTTTTATCATGTCTGCGTAAGAGAGGACCGACGAAGACAGGGGATCGGTAAAGCTATGACAGTCTTCTGCATGAAGAAGCTCCATCAGGCAAAGGTGAATAAAATTTCATTAGTTGCTTTTAAGGACAATTCAGTCGGAAACAGCTTCTGGCAGGGGGAAGGCTGGAAGGAGCGCGTCGACTTCAACGTCTATGATTTTTATCTCAATGAGAAAAATATAACGAACTTCAACAAATAGAAAGGAATCAGATGAAGGTTATTTCAGGCGGCGTTACATCGCCAAAGGGTTTTAAGGCAGCAAATACAGCAGCAGGGATCAAGTACACCGGCAGAGACGATATGGCTATGATAGTAAGTAAGAGTCCATGCGTGGCAGCGGGTACTTTTACAAGGAATGTCGTAAAGGCAGCTCCGGTACTTTTTGATAAACAGGTTATCGAGGAGTCAAAGGGCATTCACACTGTAGTAGTTAACGCAGGTATAGCAAATGCCTGCACCGGAGAAGAGGGCTTTTTCTACTGCAACGAGACGGCAAAGTCAGCTGAGGCAGCCTTAGGCTTCGAGGAGAATTCAACGCTCGTCGGCTCAACCGGTGTAATCGGCATGCAGCTCCCTATTGAAAAAGTAAAAGCCGGCGTTAAGAATTTGTCTGGAAAACTTTCGGACACAGAAGAGGCTGGCCTTGACGCTGCGAAGGCTATCATGACCACTGATACCAAGCCTAAGCAGATTGCTGTAGAAATCCCTATGAGCGATGGAACTAGTGTAACGATCGGCGCCATGGCAAAGGGCAGTGGAATGATACACCCTGATATGTGCACGATGCTCTGCTTTATCACAACCGACGCGGCTATAAAGAAGCAGCTCTTACAGCAGGCACTTTCATCAATAGTCTGCGATACCTTCAATATGATTTCAGTAGACGGCGACACCTCTACAAACGATACCTGCGTAGTTCTTGCAAACGGCGAGGCTGGAAATAAAGAAATTGCAGCAGAGGATGAAGATTATAAGGCTTTTGCTGACGGATTTTTCTATGTGGCAAGAGAGATTGCTATGAAGATGGCCGGTGACGGAGAGGGCGCGACAGCGCTTTTTGAGGTAAAGGCTATCCACTGCAGAGACAAGGCAGAGGCCAAGACCTTTGCAAAGTCAGTTATCACCTCAAACCTGACGAAGGCTGCTATCTTCGGTCATGACGCTAACTGGGGCAGAATCCTCTGCGCCTTAGGATACTCTGGAGCTGATTTCGATCCTGAGAAGGTTGATATCACAGTAGAGAGTGAGAACGGACAGATAGTCTTAGTTAAGGATGGAATCGCAACTGATTACAGTGAAGACGAGGCTACCAAGGTCTTATCATCAGAGAAGGTTACCTGCATCTGCGATATGAAGCAGGGAACTGCCGAAGCCACAGCCTGGGGCTGCGACCTCACCTACGATTATGTAAAAATAAACGCTGATTACAGGTCATGACCGTCAGTTTCATTTAAAGGAGAAAAAGAAAATGATAATGCGAAAAGAAGAGATGCAGACAGTCATGAAAAAGGCTGAGATCCTTATCGAGGCGCTGCCATACATCCAGAGATTCAATAGAAAAATCATAGTCATCAAGTACGGCGGCTCAGCCATGCTTGACGACCACTTAAAGAAACAGGTCATCCAGGATGTAACCCTGTTAAAGCTCGTAGGATTCAAGCCTATTATCGTTCATGGCGGCGGAAAGGAAATCTCGACCTGGGTTAAGAGAGCCGGAATGGAGCCGAGATTTGTAAACGGGCTTCGTGTCACAGATCAGCCGACTATGGATATAGCTGAGATGGTCCTCAATAAGGTCAACAAGTCTCTTGTAACCATGGTTGAAAGCCTTGGCGTCAAGGCCTGCGGCATCAGCGGTAAGGACGGAAATCTATTAAATGTCGAGAAAAAGTATTCGAACGGTGAAGACATTGGTTTCGTAGGAGATGTAAAAAAGGTCGACACCAAAATACTTTATGACCTGTTAGACAGAGACTTTCTTCCAATCGTCTGCCCTATAGGAATGGACGACGAGTTCAACACGTATAATATCAACGCAGACGATGCTGCGACAGCTATAGCTGAGGCACTAAAGGCTGATAAGCTCGCCTTCCTTACTGATACTCCTGGAGTCTTAAAGGATAAGGACGATCCAACCTCACTTATTTCTGAGCTTTCGGTAACCGAGGCAAAGGGGCTTATCGAGGACGGAACAGTAGCCGGCGGAATGCTTCCAAAGGTCAAGAGCTGCATAAGCGCAATAGACAACGGAGTTCACAGAGTCCATATTCTTGACGGCCGAATTGAGCACTGCCTGCTGCTTGAGATTTTTACCAACAAAGGTATTGGAACTGCTATTATTTCAGATGACGAGGAAAGATACGATGAACAAAACTGATTTTATAAAAAAGGCTGATGAACATCTGATCCATGTATATAACCGTTTTCCGGTTATTTTTGAAAGAGGAGAAGGAGTTTATCTCTACGACACAGATGGAAAGAAATACTTGGATTTCGGCAGTGGAATCGGCGTTATGGCCTTTGGCTATAATGACAAAGAATATACCGATACGCTTAAGGCTCAGATAGATAAAATCCTCCATACCTCAAACCTCTTCTACCATGAGCCGCTTCTTGACGCAGCTGAAAAGATCTGCGCAATCAGCGGAATGGATAGGGTCTTCTTTACCAACTCAGGTGCAGAGGCTATTGAGGGAGCACTTAAGACAGCAAAGAAGTACGCTTATAAAAAGCGCGGCAAGGGAAATTACGAGATCATCGCAATGAACCACAGCTTTCACGGAAGAACTGTCGGCGCAGTTTCTGTCACAGGAACAGAGCACTACAGGGAGCCGTTCTATCCCCTGATGGATGGAGCAGAGTTTGCGACCTTTAATGACTTAGACAGTGTGGCAAAGCAGATTGATAAAAACACCTGCGCTATTATCACTGAGACTGTTCAGGGTGAGGGCGGTGTGACTCCTGCTACAAAGGAATTCATGCAGGGGCTTAGAAAGCTCTGTGATGATAAAGGACTTCTTCTGATAATCGATGAGATTCAGTGCGGACTTGGAAGAACAGGTTCAAACTACGCATTTGAGCAGTACGGCATTAAGCCTGATATCCTTACTACCGCAAAGGCTCTTGGCGGTGGTGTTCCAGTTGGTGCATTCCTTGTTACAAATGAGGTGGCAGAGAACTCACTTGAGCCAGGAGACCACGGCAGCACTTACGGTGGAAATCCATTCGTCCTTGCAGCAGTATCCAAGTCCTTAGACATCATTCAGAACAGACACTTATCTGACCATGTAAAGGAGCTGACACCTTACTTCGAGGGAATACTTGATAAGCTCACAGAGAAATATTCATTCGTTCATGGCCACAGAGGCTTAGGCTTCATGCAGGGACTTATAATAGACGAGAGCATCCCGGTTGGTCAGATATTGAACAAAGCTTTAAATAACGGACTTGTTTTATTATCAGCCGAAGGAAACCTTATTCGTTTCCTGCCGCCACTTGTTATGGAAAAGAGCGGGTTTGACGAGATGGAGAGGAAACTCACAGAGGTCCTCGACAGCCTTTGATAAAAATTTTAGCTTGTAAAAATAAATAGTTTCCTTTAGAATAGAAGGTGCAGTGCAGTTATCTCCGGTATTTTTCAGGAGATGCTTATGAAAAAGTTAATTTTTCTTCTGCTCCTTCTATTTTCTATGTCTTTTTGTGGCTGTGGCAAAACTTCCTATTTGGAAAGTAAGACAGCTGAGACTAAGTCAGATGCTGCTTATAGCGAAGAACAAGACACAGAACAGATATATGTCCAGATAGATGGAGCGGTAAAAAAGCCTGGAGTATATAAGCTCCCGGCTGATTCCAGAGTCTTTCTTTTGATTGAGAAGGCAGGCGGATTAAATAAGGACGCTGCAGACTCAGAGCTTAATCTTGCAGAGCTCTTGACTGATGGGCAGAAGCTTACTGTCCTTACCAAAAAGGAGCTAAAGGAGCAGAAAAAGACTGCAGAAGCGAGTGGTACAAAGTCTGATGGAAAAGTCGATATAAACAGGGCGGATCAGGATACTCTTACTACGATAAGTGGCATCGGTCCATCGAGAGCGGCTGCTATCATTGCTTACCGGGAGGAGAACGGCCCGTTTAAAAAGACAGAGGATATTACAAATGTTAGTGGAATCGGAGACTCCACTTATCAGAGGATAAAGGATAAAATAACGGTTTAAGGAAAAATGGCACGGATTCTGGTAGTTGACGACGAGAAGATTATTGTTAAGGGAATAAAGTTCGCATTAGAGCAGGATGGAATGGAAGTAGATACAGCGTATGATGGAGAGGAGGCTGTAGAAAAGGCCTTATCCAATAACTACGATATGATTCTTCTCGATCTTATGCTTCCGAAGCTCGATGGCTATGAGGTCTGTCAGCGTATCAGAGAAAAGTCCGATGTCCCTATTATGATGCTTACTGCAAAGGGTGATGATATGGACAAAATCATGGGACTCGAGTATGGTGCAGACGACTATATCACAAAGCCGTTTAATATTCTCGAGGTAAAGGCCAGGATCAAGGCTGTGCTTCGCAGATCAAAGCCTGAGGAAAAGCCTGACACTGATGTGATCACAAGCGGCGATATCCGAATAGATACAGCAAGCCGCCGTATTTACATAAAGAATAAAGAGTACAACCTCACCTCCAAGGAGTTTGAGATGATGCTTCTTCTAGTTAATCATCCGGGAAAGGTCTACAGCAGGGACGCCCTGTTAAAGGAGGTCTGGGGCGCTGATTTCCCAGGTGATGCCAGAACGGTTGACGTACACATCAGGCGTCTCCGTGAAAAAATAGAACCGAATCCCAGCGAGCCACGTTATATACATACCAAGTGGGGCATGGGTTACTTTTATCAGAAATAATTATGGATCAGGCAGATGAAGCAGAGGTTTTCATTTTTTAAAAAACTGCATAGTTTAAAGACCGTTCTGCTGGTGGCCTTTATCATTTTAGGATTTGTCCCTGGTTGTGCTATCGGGGGCATTTTCTTGTCCTTCTATCAGAACAGGGCCTTAAGTAACGATACTATTTCAATGACAAGTCAGGCCCAGCTTCTAAACGACCAGATCATATCGACAGGGTACTTAAAGGATACAGATATCGATACGATAAATACCCAGCTTAAGGCTCTCGGTAATATCTATTCAGGAAGAATCATTATTATCGATAATACTCTTCGTGTCGTAAAGGATACCTATGATTTGAGCGATGGAAAGACCTTTGTCTGGGAGAATGTCATAAAAAGCCTTAAGGGTGAGAGGACCAGCGTTTATGATAATGTAAGCAAGTGCCTTATTCTGACTGTTCCTATCACAGCGTCTGATAAGTCAAATACAGTTGAGGGCGTCATCCTTATCACAAAATCCACAGATACCCTGGAGCAGAATATCACATTTTTCAGGAACCTCTATACTTACATACTCTTAGTGCTTATAGTTGTTATAGCTCTTATCGCGGTATTTTTCTCAGACCACTTCACTAATCCGTTCGAGAAGCTGGCGGACCTTATCCTGTCATCCCAGGATACTCATAAGGAGGTAAGAGTCGATAACTATACTGAGACTGAGCAGATTTCCGATAATTTCAACGAGGTCATGCAGAAGATGCGTGATATAGACGAGTCAAGACAGGAATTCGTATCAAACGTGTCTCATGAGCTCAAGACTCCTCTTACCTCGATGAAGGTGCTCGCAGATTCTCTGAATTCTATGGGAGACGGTGCGGCAATCGAGCTCTATCAGGATTTCATGCAGGATATCACACATGAGATAGACAGGGAGACAAAGATCATAAATGACCTGCTTTCCCTTGTCCGTATGGATAAATCCGGTGCTACGATGAATATCGAGTCGAAGAATATAAACGAGATGCTCGAATCCCTCCTGAAGAGACTTGGACCTATCGCAGAAAAACAGAAGGTCGAGCTCGTTCTCGAGAGCTTCAGACCTGTAAATGCCGAGGTCGATGAGGTAAAGCTCTCACTTGCGATAATGAACCTGATTGAAAACGGCATCAAATACAATAAGGAGGGCGGCTACGTCCACGTATCATTAAACGCTGATCATCAGTATTTCTATATCAGCGTCGAGGACAGTGGTATGGGAATTCCTGCCGACTCCTTAGACAGGATTTTTGAGAGATTTTACCGTGTAGATAAATCGCATTCAAGAGAAATCGGAGGAACCGGCCTCGGGCTTTCAATCACGAAAAATGCTATCGACATGCATCATGGTGAGATAAAGGTACATTCAGTAGTTGGAGAGGGAACGACCTTTGATGTAAGAATCCCGCTCATCTATATAAAGGAGCAGTCATGATAAAGCTATATCTTAAAAAAACAGGCTGCGTACTGCTTTGTATGCTCCTTGTTCTATCACTTGTATCATGCGGAAGTAAGAACGCTAAAAAGACTTCTGATAAAGGAAAAATAAACGTCTACTACCTAAATCAGCTCAAGACTTCACTCTATCCGGTCTCTGAAACTGTTAAGGGTGACAATACTCACCAGAAAATCAGAAATCTGCTTACAGAGCTTTCAACTGCCAAATCAGATAAAGACTATACCAATCCTATCCCTGAGCAGATTACGATAAGAAACTTTTCCCTTAAAGACGGACAGCTTATGATCTCATTTTCGAGAGACTATGAGACACTCAGTAAGGTTCAGGAAGCACTTCTACGGGCAGCTGTAGTAAAGACACTAGTCCAGTTTCCAGATGTGAGCTCGGTTACTTTTAGAATAGTAAACGAGTCACTTTTAGACAGCGAGGGCAACGCGATTGGTGCAATGACGGCAGATTCCTTTGTCGATGACTTCGATTTCGAACAGGACTCGACCAAATATGTCTCACTTACACTTTACTGCCCGGCGGTAGACGGCAGTGGTCTATTGAAGGAGACCAGAGAAGCTCATGTAAATGAGAACGTGCCTATCGCTCAGGCTGTGATCAGCCAGCTTTCAAAAAAGCCTGATGACAAGAATGCCGACGTGACTCTGCCTTCCTCTGTTAAAGTCCTCTCTGTAAGTGTTAATGACGGAATCTGCTATGTAAATCTCGATTCTACACTTGATAATGCCGGAGGGAATGTCTCAGAGCAGCTTAGAATTTACTCTATAGTCGATTCCCTCTGTGAGCTCGATGCGATAAACAGGGTTCAGATAATCATCGGTACAGGAAATGATGCTACTGTCATAAACGATGAAAACGATAACAGTACCTACAGTCCGAACATGAACCTTGTCATTTCTGAGGAATGAATGGTATTGCCTCACCATTTTTTATCTGAATCTGGCCTGTATCTATAGTGCAGAATGATTTTAAGCCAAGTTCATTTATCCGATTTACTGTATCTTTTCCAGGATGGCCGTAGCGGTTATTTTTCCCAGCAGAGATAAGAATCAGGTCGGGCTTTATTGCAGAAAGCCATTCGCTGCAGTTCGAATAATTACTGCCATGATGTGCAGATTTAAGTATAAGAGCTTCGGTTGCGGAGCTCTTTTTTAATTTGCGTCTGCAGTGCTCTAGGATATAGCGTTCCTGCTCCTCGCCGATGTCACCAGTTTCTATCAGTTTTACCGAATGTTTCGAGTCGGGCTCTATCGTATATACAGTCACGAGACTGTTCTCATTTGCTCCATTAAAGTCTGATCTCTTATCCGGGAAAATGGTCTCCACTGTAAAGTATTTACAGGAGAGGGTGTCAGAGCTTTCGAGATACGTGATTCTTGTTCTATTAAGCTCACAGAGATTTTTAAGTCTTTCAAGCTTGTCATCGCGTTCTATATGCTTTGAGAGATAGACTGTGTTTATTCTGTATTTTTTCTCCAAGAGCTGCATCAGCCCATTTACATGGTCCTCATCCAGATGCGTTATAAACCATCCTTCGACTGAGCTTATACCGCGGTATTTTAGAGATGGAAGAAGGACATTTTTTGCTATCGAGTTATCAGACGTGCTTCCGCCGTCTATCATAAAGGCCTTCCCGTCTGCTGTAGTCATAAGTATCCCGTCTCCCTGTCCGACATCGAGCATCGCAGTTTCATCACGATGAACTGGGATAGACAGCAATAGTAGGATTGAGGCTGAGAGAGCAGCGACAGCAAAAGAGGATTTCCTGCTTCCAAAAAGTGGGAATACGAGATTTTTCTTCCAGGGAATCCTGGTAAAACGCCTCTCAAACATTTTACGGCTCTGTCTTTTAAAAACAAACGCCATCGCGCAGGCAGACAATAGACACAGAATAATCTTTAAAGTTGAAACTTCGCCTGTTACGATATTTGTAAGAGGGAGTGAGGAATAGGATGAAGATGAGAGCTCGTACCAGTAGAGAATCAGATGGCAAGGGAAAAGCATAACCTCAGCTATTGGTAAAAAGATTGTTCCTAAAAGTCCTCCCAAAAGCCCAAGGAAAAGGACAAACGGCAAAAGAGGCAGAATCAGGATATTTAAGATGCAGGAGAGCAGAGGCAGGCTGTAGAAATACTTAGCTGTTAATGCAGCCATAGATATCTGTATGAAAAATGAAAACACAAGCGAGGTGATCAGGTCATTTACAGCGGTAGGCTTAAATCTGTTTCCCTTAATCTCCTTGTGGGTATTCTCCCATTTTAGAACACAGTATGAGTGGTAGCACTCTGTGGCAGGAGATGCTGTGAGGGAAAGCATAAAAACAGCGCCGAAAGACAGGGCAAAGGCGGTCTGTATAACAGAGAGCGGATCAAGAATCGTTAGGATAATACAGACTAAGGAGAGCGAGGTTATTATATCGCAGCCGTCACCGATAATCTTTGATATCATTATGACAGCATACATAAGAAGTGCTCTCCTGGCTGAGACTGAATCTGAGATTGTTACAGAGTAGAAGAATACAAAAATAAGTGAAAGGACTGCTGAGGTCGTGACCTTGCATTGTAGCCTTTTTAGGAGCTTGTAGATAAAGGCGCCTGCAATAGATATATGAAGTCCTGAGACAGCGAGGATATGACTGATTCCAGCGCTTTGAAACATCTCCTTTACCTCTGTGTCCAGGAGATTTTTGGTTCCGATGCAGAGCGCTGCAAGAAGAGCACCTTCCTCGCCTGGAAGAGCTGCCGTAAATACATCCTGCATTCTGTACTTAAGACGGTATAGAATCTCGAGTATCTGGTAATAGGCTCTTTTAAAAAATGATGCTTTAATACCAGAAGCTTCTATCTCTGCGTCTTTAATTTCTGAAACTATAGAGAGAGATTTGAAATATGACGTCTCATCAAAGCAGCCCGGGTTTCTTTGTACCTCAGGAGCCTTAGGACTTCCTTTTATCCGTACAATTGTTCCAAGTGCCGGCTCATCATCTGATAAGACTGTAACCCTGATGTGCCTCTGTCCCAAAAGATTTACTGTTATTTTTGTCCCGTAGCTCGTCTGCTCTTTTCTGCAGACTGTTCCGAGGAGCGTTATATTTTCTGAAGAAAGTATCTGCTTACCTGCGTCCTCATACGCCCTTACAGCTGAAGCCGCAGAAAGAAGGCCTGCTGCGAAGGTCACAAAAACTGAAACGAGCAGGATCAGCGCTCGTTTACTTTTTCTTCTGTAAAAAATAACCGGAATAAGACAAAATGGTACTGCGATAAGTATGTAGCAGCTATAAAGAATAGTACAGACTGCTGACAGTGCTGAGACTGCCGCTATCAGAGCTGGCCTCTTATACATAACTCTCCCTCTCGTAAGCATAATTTAAAGTGCTGCGAATAATGAGTTAATTATGCACTGATTTTTTAAAAAATGCAAGAGAAAAATATAGCAAATCTTTGTTTGGCGTGATATAATTGTTTTTAATTGGGAGGTATTTTATGGATTATTCTGCTGAGAATCAGCTGGTATCACGTAAGGACAGGGAATATCACGTTATAGAAGAGCATGGAATGGATATTTTAAAATCCACCGAATTTCAGAGAATTGTGGGGCAGAGACATCATATTTTTTCAACAGTTGGATATCACAGCGTACATGTGGCGCAGAAGATGCTTTCTATCTCTCGTTTTATAAAGATGAATGAGAGGGATATAGTCCGCGGAAGCCTCTGGCACGACGTAGGCATCTATGACAGATCCTCTTTTAAGGGCACTACAGGTACTGCAAATGAGCATCCGAAACGTTCGCTTAAGGCTGCCGAAGAGAGTGGTACGCTTGATGCTACGCAGTCAGATATGATTGCAAACCATATGTGGCCCGTAACTCATGAGCTGCCGAAGACAAAGGAAGGCTTTCTTATTACTCTTGCAGACAAATGGTGTGCCGTAACTGAATTTTTGAATTTCCACGACGCCAGGATTGATGCCGTTATTGGTCAGGCATCCGGAGAAGGTAATGCGCTCTCTTGATAATGAAATAGCAAACAAATCATTTAAGAATATCTATCTGCTTTTCGGTAAGGAGCACTGTCTCCTGAAGGAAAACAGAGAAAAGCTTTTAAGTGCCCTTGGTGTAACTGACAGATCCGATATGAATTTCACCCTGCTTTCTGAGAAGAATTTTAATGTGCCGGCTCTGATTTCAGACAGTGACACGCTTCCATTTTTTGCAGAGAGAAGAGTGATTCTGGTAGAGGAAAGCGGATTTTTCAAGGGAAATAAAAAAGACAAGGACAGTCTGGTTAAATACATTCCGGATATTCCTTCGACTACAGTAATTGTCTTCGTAGAAAGTGAAGTCGATAAGAGAGACAAGCTCTATAAGGCTGTTAATAAGTACGGAACTGCTGAAGAATTTGAAAAGGGAGATCAAAATGAGCTCCTCAGATGGATTGGCGGCCGCTTGAATGCAGATGGTCTACGTATGAAGCGCGATGCGTGGAGTGAGTTCTACCTGCGCTGCAGCTCTTCAATGGATCTGATGGACGCCGAATATCAAAAGCTTTCGGCTTACTGCTGGGAAAAAAAGCATATCGAAAAGGCTGATGTAGAAGCTGTCTGCTCTAATGCCTCTGAGACAAAGATTTTTGAATTAAGCGACGCTATCTCAGAGAGAAATGCCGCAAAGGTTTTTAATGTCTATCACGATATGCTCAGACAGAATGAGAGTGCGCCCGGAATTCTGTCTCTTATCCAAAGACAGCTTTCTCTCCTCTATAATCTAAAGCAATTGGACCGTGATGGAGTTCCCTTTGCTGAAAAGAAGAAGTACCTTGGAATTTCGTATGATTTTATCATGAAAAAGCTTGAAAACTACCAGAAGAGATTTAAGGAAGAGGAACTTAGAGAGCTTCTAAGCAGGGCGGCTGATCTCGAGTGTGATTTTAAAAATGGCAAAATAGACGATACAATAGCAGTCGAGCTGCTTTTAAACGATACCTTATAAAAAAATAAGCCTGTCCGGAATGACGGTACCGGACAGGCGTTTATTTTATAATTTAGTCCATAGCGTTAACGGCTTTGGTAAGGCGTGATACCTTTCTTGCTGCATTGTTCTTATGCAGGATTCCCTTTGACTCTGCCTTAGGGATTGCTGTCTGTGCAACCTTTAATGCTGCCTCAGCTGCTGCCTTGTCTCCGCTTGCTACTGCCTTCTCGACGTTTGTAACTACGGTCTTAACATTGCTCTTTACAGCCTTGTTTCTCTCTGCCTTCTTAGCGCTAACAAGAACTCTCTTCTTTGCTGATTTGATGTTTGCCAATTCGATTCACCTCCGTTGCTTTGATATTCACGTGAATATGACGCTTCTGGATTGACACGGTTCTCCCAAGCAATCATACTTTTCTATAATACAGATGTGAGATGGATTTGTCAAGGGGGAGTTTGTCTGATATAATAGACAGGATATAGGGGATAGGGGATAGGGTATAGTCCCTAACGCCTAACCCCTAGCCCCTAGCCCCTAACCCCTAAAAAACAAAGGAGACCAGAATGGATCAGTCACATATCAGGAATTTCTGTATCATTGCGCATATAGATCACGGCAAGTCCACACTTGCTGACAGGATGATCGAGATGACGCATACTCTGACAAAGAGGGAGATGCAGGAGCAGGTCCTCGATAATATGGACCTCGAGCGTGAGAGAGGAATCACTATTAAGTCTCAGGCAGTGAGACTTATATATCACGCAAAGGATGGAGAAGAGTATATTTTTAACTTGATTGATACCCCAGGACATGTCGACTTCAATTATGAGGTATCGAGGTCCCTTGCAGCCTGTGATGGTGCTGTTCTTGTAGTCGATGCGGCTCAGGGAATTGAGGCTCAGACCTTAGCAAACGTCTATCTGGCCTTAGACCATGATCTTGAGGTCCTCCCTGTCATCAATAAAATCGATCTGCCTTCAGCTGACCCTGATAAGGTCGCAAAGGAGATTGAGGATGTTATCGGACTTGACTGCGAAAATGCTCCAAGGATTTCTGCTAAGACTGGTGTCGGTGTGGATCAGGTCTTAGAGCAGATAATCACTGAGCTTCCAGCTCCTACAGGCGAAGTAAATGCGCCTCTTAAGGCTCTTATTTTTGACTCACTCTATGACTCCTACAGAGGAGTTATAGTATTTGTACGTATCAGGGAGGGAAAAGTCCGCCCTAAGGATCATATCAAAATGATGGCTACAGGCGCAGAGTTCGAGTGCGTTGAGGTAGGCTACTTCGGTGCCGGTCAGTTTATCCCTTGTGATGAACTTTCTGCCGGTATGGTAGGCTATATCACAGCTTCTATTAAGGATTTAAGGGAGACCAGAGTCGGTGACACTGTGACATTAGCTGATAATCCTGCTTCAGAGCCACTTCCTGGCTACCGTCCTGTAAAGCCAATGGTTTTCTGCGGTATCTACCCGGCTGATGGCGCCAAGTATCCCGAGCTTAAGGATGCCCTTATGAAGCTTCAGCTAAATGACGCAGCGCTTGTTTTTGAGCCAGAGACATCACAGGCACTTGGATTTGGTTTCAGATGCGGCTTCCTTGGACTCTTACACTTGGATGTCGTACAGGAGAGACTTGAAAGGGAATACGACCTTGACCTCGTAACGACAGCACCAGGAGTAGTATATAAGGTCTATAAGACTGACGGTACAGTAATGGAGCTTACGAATCCGTCAAATCTCCCTGATCCATCGGAGATAGACTATATGGAAGAGCCTATAGTAGACGCGGAGATCATGGTCACAAGCGACTATATCGGACCTATCATGGATTTATGCCAGGAAAGAAGAGGACAGTATGTCTCTCTTGAATACATTGAGGAGACCAGAGCTGTCTTAAAATACGTCCTTCCGTTAAATGAAATCATCTATGATTTCTTCGATGTGCTTAAGTCCAGATCGAGAGGTTACGCTTCATTTGATTATGAATTAAAGGGATATCAGAGATCGGAGCTTGTAAAGCTTGATATCCTTATCAACAGAGAAAAGGTCGATGCGCTTTCATTTATTGTCTTTAAGGACACTGCCTATGACAGGGCCAGGAAGATGTGTGAAAAATTAAAAGAAAATATTCCGAGACACCTGTTTGAAATCCCAATCCAGGCAGCAATCGGCAGCAAGGTAATAGCCCGTGAGACTGTAAAGGCTATGAGAAAGGATGTCCTAGCGAAGTGTTACGGCGGTGATATTACCCGAAAGAGAAAGCTCTTAGAGAAACAGAAGGAAGGAAAAAAGAGGATGAGGCAGGTCGGCAATGTCGAGATACCTCAGGAAGCATTCATGAGTGTATTAAAGCTCGATGATGACGAATAACGATGGAAGACTATAGAAGATTTGAACTTTATATACATATACCATTCTGTGCCAAAAAGTGTCTTTATTGTGATTTCCTTTCAGGAGTCCATGATCCGATTACTCAGAGAGACTATGTGAACTCACTCTGTAAAGAGCTTGAATTTTATTCCGAGAAAGTCTTTGGAACGGTCTCATCTATTTATATAGGAGGAGGAACACCGACCTGGATTAATCCTGATTACATAGTGAAAATCATGCAGACTGTAAAGGAAAATTTTGACTTGGATCCGCTTGCTGAGATTACTATAGAAGCAAATCCGGGCACAGTTATAGCTGAGGCTGCAAATATCTACCGTTCTGTCGGTATTAACCGTGTATCGATTGGACTTCAGTCTGCAAATGACGACGAGCTTAAAATGCTTGGCAGGATTCATACTTTTTACCGCTTTCTGTCCACATATGAGATATTAAGAAAAGCCGGCTTCGAGAATATTAATGTCGATATAATGAGTGGACTTCCAGGCCAGACACCTGAGAAGCTTCTCTATACCTTAAATAAAGTGACGTCTTTTCGCCCTGAACACATCTCATGCTATTCACTTATTATAGAACCGGGTACTCCATTCTATGATAAATATCACGAAGATGCCGAAAGACAGGAGAGAGGCGAGGATACAGTCCTTCTGCCGAATGAGGACCAGACCTACGAGCTTATGAAGAGGGCTCAGTTCTATCTCGAGGAGAAAGGCTACCATAGGTATGAAATATCAAACTATGCCAGAGACGGTAAGGAGTGTGTCCATAATTTAGGCTACTGGAGACGTGTTCCTTATTTAGGTGTCGGCCTTGGAGCCGCATCCCTTATTCCGCCAGGCTTCCTCGTTAGAGAGCCTGAAGATCCTGAGGAGACAGGTGGAATGGGACTTGAGTGGCGCACTTCGAATATCCGTGATCTGTATGAGTACATAGAGGAGGCATCACATCTGCCGATAGTTCCTGAGGAGGTCGGTTACGAGGATATCGCGACTATCGGCTCTTTCACGCAGATATCGAGAAAGGCTGCTATGGAGGAATACATGTTCCTTGGACTCCGCCAGACAGCCGGCATAAAGAAGTCTGAATTCAAAAAAGCCTTTGGTGTGGCTATTGAAAAAATATACGGCCACGAGATTTTTGAGCTCGAGAAGGAGGAGCTCCTTACTATGACAGGTGATACTGTTGCACTTACTGACACTGGGCTTGACCTCTCCAACTACGCACTGGCTAAATTCATTAAAGAGTGATCAAATTATTTATCCGCATTTTTAAACCGCTGACCTGTCTCAGCGGTTTCTTTTATTGTATGACGGGCATGCCGTCAGTCTGTGGTGAAAGTCCACACGGGGC
>SAMEA3663052__coassemble_526_pt1 | contig 22120 bp, 21 predicted proteins | sample SAMEA3663052__metabat2_low_PE_012 | metagenome-assembled genome bin SAMEA3663052 (sample SAMEA3663052) | pig gut metagenome | biome: pig gut; feature: pig-associated habitat; material: faeces | place: France | collected 2012 | reverse complement strand
ATTATAAATCAACTGTTCGCTTTAGTCAAATACCTTGTCTTTTTTTATTTTTACATGTAGAATAGAACTTTCAAAGGAGTTTTTATTATGTCATTTGACGGTATCACAGTCCACGCACTGACAAGAGAATTAAACGAAGCCCTTAAGGGCGGCCGCATTGTAAAAATAGCCCAGCCACACCCTGAAGAGCTCATTATTACTGTAAAAAGCAACGGAAGCAAATACCTTCTTCTTATGAATGCGAACGCTTCCCTGCCACTTATATACTTAACCGAGACAAATGAGGTTTCCCCTCTTAAGGCCCCGGGCTTTCTGATGCTGCTTCGCAAATACATCGGAAGCGGAATCATAGAGGAGGTCTCCCAGCCAGGGCTTGAGCGGGTAGTCTGCCTTCATATAAGACACTTAGATGAGATGGGTGACGAGGCCTATAAAAATCTCTATATAGAGATCATGGGCAAATACTCGAATATTATCTTTACAGATGACGAGGGAAAAATTCTTGACTCGATAAAGCGAGTTGGAGCTAATACCTCAAGTGTCCGCGAGGTGCTTCCTGGAAGGGATTACTTCATTCCGGCTCAGGCCGATAAGTACAATCCGTTTGATATAACTGAAGTCATGTTTAAGGAGGATATCCTCCGCAGACCTCACGAAACTGCGAAGGCCATCAGCTCTGGTGTAGTCGGCTTTTCATTCGTGACCTCAAACGAGCTCTGCCTTGAAGCGGGTGTTGATCCAGGTGCTTCTGTTGCTTCGCTATCTGCCGATGATAAGGAGAATCTGTATACGGCCTTTACAAGGCTGTTAGATACAATAGAAAACAAGCCTTCAGAGCCGGTTATCTACTCTGATCCCGTGACAAAAAAGCCGCTTGAATTCTCAGCCTGGCCGCTTCTTGCCTATAAGGATTCTCTCTGCCAGGAGCTTTCTTCCGTAAGTGAGATGCTCTACCTGTTCTATTCGTCCAAAAATACCTTTTCAAATATGAAGCAACGATCAGCTGACCTGAGAAAGAACGTAAAGAACCTCTTAGAGCGCGAGTCCAAGAAGCTTAATCTCCAGGAGAAGCAGCTTAAAAGCACTGAAAAAATGGACAAGTACCGGATATACGGTGAGCTTCTTCACACCTACGGCTACTCTGTTCCTGAGGGAGCCAAATCAGTTGAGGTGACAAACTACTACACCAACGAACCTCTTACTATCCCGCTCGATCCTGAGCTTACTGCGATGGAGTGCGCTGCGAATTACTTCAAGAGATACGATAAGCTGAAGCGCACAAAGGAGGCTGTTACTGTTCAGATTGAGGAGACTAAGAAGAATATCGAACAGCTCGACTCAGTTCTTACCTCTCTTGATTTGTCCGAGGATGAGGGCGACCTTTCTGAAATAAAGAAAGAGCTTGCGGCAGCAGGCTTTATCCACAAGAGCTCTCACTCCAAAAAAGAAAAAGACATCAAGGCCAAGCCTCTGCATTTTGTTACAGATGATGGCTTTGATATCTTCGTCGGCAAAAACAACTATCAGAACGAATTCGTTACTTTTAAAAAGGCAGATCCTGACGACTGGTGGTTCCATGCCAAAAAGGTTCCTGGCTCACATGTAATCGTAAAATCTGGTGGTCGTGAACTCCCTGACCACGTCTTTGAGATAGCGGCGCAGATTGCTGCCTACTACTCAAAGGGCCGTGACAACGACAAAACAGAAGTAGACTATGTGCAGAGAAAAGAGCTAAGAAAAACCAACGGCGGCGCACCTGGCTTCGTTATCTATCACACTAACTACTCGATGACAGTGCACCCACAGGTGAGTGGGGTTACGAAATGCGCTTCATAGCAGAAAGTGCATCTGCATTTACCAGAGAGTGATATTTTCCCTGACCCTTTTCAGACAATCTCTGTACCAGATGATATAGACATCTCCGCTTGGCTTCGTAGTAAGAATCTTTAGAGAGAAAGGCTGAGTGTGGAGTTATGATACAGTTATATCAAGAGTTTTATTTCTTGATCAGGGTAAAATCGTGGAAGAAAATACACCTGATGAACTTTTCGACAATCCACAGAACGAGCGGACAAAGCTTTTCCTATCGAAAGTGCTCTAACGACGTTATTTGCTCTCCATATCATTTTTTTAAAGGTTTAAGTATGTCCTCTCAGCTGAGTCTTCAATAAATCTCTTGAAGACATCAGATGACATGAGATCCGGATCATCCTTTAAGATATTTTCAACACATTCAGCTGCCTGCTTTAGCAGCTGATTATCATTGTAGATATCAGCCAGCTTAAAGCTGATATCTCCTGACTGTCTGACTCCAAAAGCATCGCCCGGGCCACGCATTTTAAGGTCGGCGTTGGCAAGGTAAAAACCATCATTTGATTTTTTTAGGACCTCGAGACGCTTTGACGGGTTTTTGCTTCCGCTGGTATCTACAAACATACAGTAGGCCTGAGCATCGCCTCTGCCTACCCTGCCTCTTAGCTGGTGCAGCTGGGCGAGACCGAATTTCTGAGCGTCCTCAATCATAATTACAGTGGCGTTCGGCACATCTACCCCAACTTCTATTACAGTGGTGGAGATCAAAAGGTCTGTTTTTCCAGAAGCGAAATCTTCCATCACCTGCTCCTTTTCATCAGCAGGCATTGGTCCATATAGCTTTCCTACAGAGATATCAGGCGGCAGAGTCTGCTTCATTTTTTCGTAATACTCCTCGACATTTTCACCATCGACATTCTCAGACGGCTCCACCAATGGACAGATAATAATTCCCTGGTGCCCAGCTCTGATCTCCTTTACAAAAAGCGCGTAGGCATTTCGTCTCATGGATGGATCGATAACAGCGTTCTTAAGTGGCTTTCTGACTGAAGGCTTTTCAGTGATGGTCGAGATATTCATTCCCTGATATAGAATAAGAGCAAGGGTTCTTGGTATAGGGGTTGCACTCATTACGGCTGAGAAAACATTTTCACCCTTCTTGGCAAGCGCGTTTCTCTGTGCCACACCGAACCGGTGCTGCTCATCTGTTACTACAAAACCCAGATTATTAAACTGAACCTTCTCCTGAAAAAGTGCATGAGTCCCGATGACAAATGAAGGCACTCCTGATGCAATATCTTCCAATACCTTCGCGCGGGCCTTTCCCTTCACATGTCCTGTCAGAAGAATGCACGGGATTTCAAGTCCCAGCTGCTTGCAGAGTGCGGAAAACTTCTCGTAATGCTGTCTAGCGAGCACCTCGGTCGGAGCCATTATTGCTGAAGTATAGCCATTTTTTGCCATTACAGCCATAGCGATAAATGCCACTATAGTTTTTCCGCTGCCTACATCTCCCTGAATCAGTCTCTGAGTTATATACTCCCCGTTGAAGTCAGAAAGCAGATCCTCTAACGCGCTTTCCTGTCCGTTCGTAAGCTGATATGGAAGAGCAGATTTAATATCTGATGAGACAGAAATATCAAATGGACCTAATGAATTCTTTACCTTTGTCTCTTCTGAGGCATTAAGACGCTGTGTCAGTAAAAACAAAAAAAATTCATCAAAGACCAGCCGCCTTCTGGCCTTTGCAAGCAGCTCATCATTCTCCGGAAAATGAATGTTTCTAACAGCATCATCAAGACCTGTCATCTCATATTTTTCCAAAAATCTGTCTGGCAGGAATTCATCCACATGGATATCAGAGAGGACATTTATGACAGCCTTCTCTATCATTTTATCAGTCAGTCCAAAGACCTTCGGATAGACAGGAAGCTTCTTTCCCTTGAGCTTTTCGTAATCACCCAGTGAAAAAATCTGTGGCTGTACGATTTCCGGGATTTTTCCCTTGTAGGATATTTTTCCAAAAAAGACATAGCGTATCCCGGGCTTAAGGCTTTTCTTCAGGTATCGCTGGTTGAACCAGACTGCGTTTACAGTTATTCCTAAAAGATTAAGTGAGGCTGTAGTAAGCAGTCTGCTTCCGGCATAGTGCTCTGAGATATTCTTAATAGGAGCTGCGACAGCTGCGTACGCTCCCTCATCAGCTGTAAGTGTCGCAGAAACCTCGGGGTATGTCTTATATGTCGATGGAAAATATGTAAGCAGGTCATAGACACAAAAAACGCCCGCCCTCCTGAAGGGGGCGGCCGTTTTTTCGCCGATTCCTTTTATAACTGTGATATCGTCGTTTAATCTCATCATTCAACACTGACTATATAGTAGTAGACATTCTGCCCACCGTTCTGGACATCTACCTCAAGTGACGGATAGTTGATTTTAATCATGTTCTTGATAGCTTCAGTCTCATCGCTCTTAGCATCTGAGCCGGTATATATAGTAAGAAGGGCTGAATCCTCATCTACCATCTGAGTAAGCATCTCCTTGAAGGTCTCTACAATCGAGGTGTTAACAGCCTTGATGCCTAAGTCTGTGATACCCATATAGTCACCTGACTTTATGGCTCTGCCATCAATAGAGGTATCTCTTACCGCATAGGTGATCTCTCCGGTCTTGACCTTAGAGAGTTCTTCCTCCATCCTCTTCTGGTTCTCTTCTACTGACTGATCCGGGATGAAGTTAATAAGAGCTGTGATTCCCTGTGGAATAGTCTTTGCAGGGAGTACGATTCCCTTCTTGTCCTCCATAAGCTCTGCTGCCTGGCTGGCTGCAAGAACGATATTTTTATTATCAGGAAGGATGAAGACGTTCCTGGCGTTTACTTTTTCAGCTGCCTTAAGGATATCATCGGTAGACGGGTTCATGGTCTGACCGCCCTTAATGACTACATCAGCTCCTAAACCCTTAAAGATATCGTCAAGTCCTTCTCCGCAGGATACAGCTACAAAGCCAATTTCCTTCTGAGGTACCTGTACAGGTGTCTCATCAGGCTTTACCTCCTTCATATCAGTAGTCTCAGGCTTAGTCTTCTCCTTACCATCGAGAGAGACATTTGTGATATGGATGTCAAAGGCATCACCAAGCTTAATGGCATGGTTAATAGCCTTACCTGGCTCATTAGTCATAAGAGAGATCTTCATGATCTCTCCATCAGAGGTAATCTTTACGTCCTCACCTATTCCTGAGAGGTATGTGCTTAGGTCTGCATCGACTCCGGCTGCGAATCTCTCGTGAGCCTTTACAGAGAATGCTACGCTGTAAGCATACTTAATAAGCTCCTCTTCATTTTCCTCGGCAGCAGGCTTCTCCTCCTCAAAGGTAATATCAATCTCCTTACCGCATAGGTAGTCATATGCACCCTTTAAGACCTCTAAAAGCCCTGAGCCACCTGAATCTACAACACCTGCCTCCTTTAGTACAGGAAGAAGCTCCGGTGTCGATTCAAGAGCAGCCGTAGCTGCATCAACTATTCTGCCACCAATCTCTACCAGATCATCTGTCTGCTCTGCTGCGTCAGCTGCTGCATCACTTGCAGCTTTTGCCACAGTAAGGATAGTACCTTCCTTAGGCTTCATAACAGCCCTGTATGCGGTCTCGGTAGCCTTCTGCATTCCATCAGAAAGAGCAGCTGCATCTACCGCATCTACAGTCTTCATGACCTTTGTAAAGCCTCTGAATAGCTGTGATAAAATGACACCAGAGTTACCTCTTGCGCCTCTTAATGAGCCTGAGGAAATAGCCTTTGAAAGAGTCTTCATATCAGGCTCCTTCAAGGCGCTTACAGCCTGAGCTGCTGACATTATAGTAGCAGTCATGTTCGTTCCGGTATCACCATCAGGTACCGGGAAAACATTCAGTTCGTTGATATGGTCCTTTTGATTTTCGAGATAGCGGGCTCCAGCCAGAAACATTTTAGATATCTGGGCCGCATCAATTGAATTAATAGCCAATGTGCACTCCTTAATCTATGACGCGAACGCCCTCTACATAAACATTAATCTTATCAACTGACATGCCTGTGAACTCCTCGACCTTGTACTTGACAGTCTCGCGAAGATTCGAGGCAACTGCGGAAATGGATACTCCGTAGCTTACAATACAATGGAAATCCAAAGAGATGCTTCCATCATCATTGTAGTTCACCTGGATACCATGTCCCAGGTATTCCTTCTTAAGAAGCTTTACAAGTCCATCCTTCATATTCACCGCTGCCATACCTACGATACCAAAGCACTCCACAGCTACGGAGCCTGCATAGGTAGCAATGACATCGGTGTCGATAATGATCTTTCCGAGATCATTCTCCATCTGACCTTGTGTCTGCATAATTTCCTCCAATATTAAAAAATAAATGATTTCCGGTAACTGACATTTGTCTTAATTATACTCAAAAACTAAATAAAATACAACACAAAAAAGTGCTTGCAATTCGAATTGACTTTTGGTAAAATACAATAGTTGTGTCGTGAGACGGCACTTATTAATTCAGATCATTCTTTTAGAGATAGGAGGTGCTTTGGTATGGCAAAGTGTGCTATTTGCGGAAAAGGTGCTCACTACGGCAATAATGTGAGCCATTCTCATAGAAGATCGAACAGAATCTGGAAATCAAACGTTAAATCAGTTAAATGTATCGTTAACGGTACTCCTAAGAGATTATACGTCTGCACTTCCTGTCTTCGTTCAGGCGCTGTTGAGAGAGCATAATTAAAGCCAGATAAAAGGAGCTGTTCATTTCGAACAGCTCTCTTTTTTACTTTTATTCGCCTGCCTCAGAAGCCTTCTGAACCCTCTCCTCTATCTCTTCCTTTGCAGCCTCTCTTGCCTCTTTATCCTCTGCCTTCTCTTCGGCTTTATTTGATTTCTTTCCCTTGAACATATCGATAAAATCAGGAACCAAATCAAGAAGCTTCTCCATTCCACTTCTCGTACCTATATCCATAAGGCGGACAGAACCATCCTTTATTACGATAACAGACTGTGGCTTTGCCTTTACACCGACACCACCGGCACTGTTTGAATTCTTCTCACCGTTGAACGAGCCGCTTATCATTCCGATAGAGATATCTACAAGAGGAATAATCGTCGTATCCCCTACCTGAACCGGATCACCTACAACTGACTTCGTTGAAAAATTAGAATTCATTCCCTCTAAAAGAGACTTCACAGTAGTCTCAAAAGTATCTCTTGTCATTTTAATCCTCCTTTAACCTTTCGTGAAAAGAATCTTCAGCACATAAACGATAACGACTATGACCTCCACGTGACCGCGGACTCCCAAATGTCCCTTGATAAAAGCGTCGTCACTCATCAGGTCAGCGTCAACTCTATTAGACTTCCCATACATAAAAGGAAGCGCTGACAGCCCACCATAGATAAAAGCTGTAGTATCAGGCTCACCAGTCGAAAAGCTGATATTGCAGTCATCTAAGTGAATTCGGCATTTCTTCAAGATACCAAACACACTTTGAAGAATGACCTTAAGCCGCTTCTTTATGAAGTCTAAGAGCTTTTTCTTACCATCTCCTGGCTTTTTCTTCTTTTTCTTACGCTGCTTTTTTTCCTTCTCCGGCTTATTTTCCTCTTTTTTCTTTCCCCCAATCTTAAAAAAATAAAAGATTTTGAGGGAAAACTTCTCTTCAGCCGAAGTATCGTATCGCAGATTAATAAACCTTAGCGGATCATGAACATATGCCTTGAATGACTTTTCATCAAAGTCACCCTTAAAGCCAAAAGCTATCGGCACAAATATAAGATACACTAACAGGGCTGCGATTACAAGCAGAACAGTAACTATGATTTTTATAATCATTTCTTATCCTAAGTATGTGTCAAACAGTTGCTTGGCAAGAGGTGCAGCATGCGAAGAACCTGCACCGCCCTTCTCCATTATAACAGCTACCGCGATTTTTTTCTTACCTTTTTTGGCAAATCCGATAAACCAGGAGTGAGCCTCATTCTTATTAGAAGAGAACTCTGCAGTACCGGTCTTTCCGTAAGCCTCATAAGAGCTTGAGTTTACTACCCGTCCGGTACCATTAGTGACTACATATCTCATAAGCTCCTGAAGAGTAGATGCCTCATCTGAGGTGCAGATTCTCTGTGAGCGGTCGGTGTGGCTTCTTACGAGACGGCCCTCGTTATTTTCTATATGGTCTACTACGAAAGGATCTCTTACGATACCATTATTTGCCACAGCCTCGCTTATAAGAGCCATCTGAAGCGGAGTTACAAGAGTGTTTCCCTGACCAATCGATGTCTGCATTACAAGAGCCTTGGAATCAGAGCTCTTTAGAGTAAACTGACTCTTCTTGATATTTGAAATCTCTGAGCGGATGCTTTTGTTGAACATAAACTCCTGAGCCGTACTTTTAAGTGCTCCCTTCGGAAGTGAAAGCCCAACCTTTGAAAAAGCAACGTTACAGGAATTACCAAACGCCTGTTTAAAGGTCTGCTCTCCATGAACCTCACCGCCGTAGCAGTGAATTGTATAACCATCCTCAGTGTACGAGCCCTTGCAGTCAAAGGTATCTGTGAGCTTTCCGCCATTTTTTAAATAGGAAAGCGCTGTAATTACCTTAAAAGTCGAACCAGGCGGATAGAGTCCCTGAGTCGCACGGTTTAAAAGAGCAGAATTCTCATCTGATGAGAGACTCTTCCAGTTGGTCGTAACTGTATTCGGGTCGAAATCCGGCTTTGAAACCATAGCGAGAATTCCGCCAGTGTTACAGTCTATCGCAACTACAGCACCCTGATAGTAACCCATACCGTTATAGGCCACATCCTGAAGGGAGGTATCGAGCGTGGTTACGACATTATCTCCGGGATTTTTCTCGTTCTTAAGGTCATTTACTATGCGGTTTACTATGAACGCATGAGAACGCAGCATATAGAAGCTGTTATCCGCCTCAATACCACTCATGCCGTTTGAGTTGTAGCCTACTACATGGGCGTATTCACGGCCCTTCGTGTATTCTCTTACTTCCTCACCGTTGCTTGTCACGGTTTTTGCAAGAACTGTTCCATCAGAGGCCTTTATCTCACCGCGGACTACAAGCTTTTCAAAGCCCTTAACCCTTGGATTCGCGGGATTATTGATAAAGTCCTCGCTCTTAAACGCCATAAAATATATGAAATACGCGACAAGTGCAAGAAACAGTGCTAAGAATACATAAGTGATGACCTGAGTCTCGACATTTAGAGTGTGACGAGGCTTCCTGTTCTCAGCGTCTTCTTCTGTTCTTCTTTGCATATCTCTGGTAGATCTCTGTATCATCTGTCTCTTCCTTAACTCCTCTATACTGGTAAAGCCCCTCTACCATAGCAAACAAAAGCATCGTAGCCATCAGTGAGCTTCCGCCGTAGCTTATCAGCGGAAGGGTTACACCTGTGGACGGAATGAACTTTGTCACACCACCGAGTGTCGTAAATACCTGCGAGGCGTAAAGCGCTCCGAGCCCTAAGGCTATCAGCTTATAGAATCTGTTGTTAATCTGCAGTGCGATATTAAACATCATAAGGAAATTTGCTATGCAGATAAAAATCAGGCACAATGCGAAAAGTCCACCGAGCTCCTCTGATATCGCTGAAAAAATAAAATCAGTCTCTACTACCGGGATTTTCTTTGGCATTCCCTGATAGAGTCCTGTTCCAAACCAGCCGCCTGTACCTATCGCGAAAAGCGACTGGCTGATCTGATATCCAGCCGAATCAATTACAGCAAGCGGATCCTTCCAGGCAAGAACTCGTGTCTGTACATGGCTGAATGCGAAGTAGCCTACTACTGCAGCAAGCCCAAACAGACCGACGCCACCTAATAGATAGACAGGCTTCTGAGTGGCTGCATATACCATAACAAGAAGAGTCAGGTAAAAAATCATCGCATTTCCCAGGTCTCTTGAATAGGCAAGTATTAGTATCAGAACTCCGCAGAGGATTACAGTCGTAAATACCTGCTTTCTCGAAACGTCTGTAACCAGCATACAGGCTATGAAAAGTACCATAAGTATCTTTACGAACTCTGATGGCTGGATAGCGATAGAGCCTATTGTAATGTTTATTTTGGCACCGTAGGTCGTGCGTCCCGCAACTGCCACTATGCCTAAAAGCAGAATGCTGATTACTATGTAAAACAGCTTAAGGCCCTTTATCAGCTTTACATTCGTAAGAAAAAGCGGAATGATACAGGTGATAATAAGAGCTACACAGGCAAAAAACAGCTGTCGCACTGCCTTGTCCATATCAAGTCTTGTGAGCATTATAAGTCCGATGGATAAGAGCATGCACATATTATTGACGACGGCAGGTGAAGCCATTTCGTATATTTTTTTATAAATGATCATTGCGATAGTCACAAGAACTATCTCTGCGAGCGCCATCACAAAGATCTTCCAGTCGAGAGTATTGAAGTACAGCAGCAGATTTCCGTTTATAAGAAACAGATAGATCATTGCTGTCTGTCTGGTGTATAAGGACCTTGCTCTGCTCTCCGACGTATTTCTTTTTAAGGCGTTGAAGCAGTCATATGTAAAGATTGCAAAGATGACAATAAATGTCACCCTGGATATTTCTGTAATTAAATGCAGCACTACTCTGCTCCTCTGTGAAAATGTCCTCTGGTCACTTCAGCTGCGACATCCTCATCTCTTCCTTCGATGGCATTACGCATGAAGGTGTTTAAAATATTTTTAACTTCTGTTCCGGTTTCAAGTGTAAAATCAAAGCGGACTCCGGCCGCTCCCATTTCTTTTATGTGTGAGTAATATGGCAGAAGTGACGTAGGAAGGCTGTTGTAAACCACGTTCGTGCAATAGCTGCAGTAGTTTATCACAGGAAATTCTGCACCTCTTTCATCTCTTAGTAATACACAGGTCTGCTTCTTATCACAGCCATCTGCGTTCTTATGCTGACAGGTCGCAGTGTACATAACAGGCGTTCTGCCGTAGACCGTGATAAATGAGCTGCTGTTATCTAAGTGTGAAAGCTCCTTCTCATTGAGCTCAACCGGAGCTGAGATATACTCTGCTCCAAGATTCATTATCTGCCTCCTGCTTCTGTCAGACCAGGAGTATACTCTTTGTTCTGTGATAAAAGGCATTCCTATAAGCCTTGTCCTCACATACTCTATCTCATCAAATGATGAAACTATCAGTCCGATGAAAAGACGCTTTATCTCTTCGTCATCAATTGAGAAATTCCTATCGAAGCGAAGGATATCTGGCAGACACAGGTAATAATTCCTGCCCTCTATCATAGAGTTGTCAATCCGTCTATACAGCTCGAAGTTAAGAGCTATTATAACAGAAAAGCCCTCAGGTTTGAAGTCAGCGGCTTCCTTTAGCTGCTCTTCACTTATGCAGGTGATAAGGATCTGTGGCCTTTTTTCTGCCTTTGCTGCTTTTTTTGATTCCTTTATCGGCTTAAATGGTAACGGCTCATCTCTTTCTATCATTACACCGCCTAAGAATTCATAGACAGCTTTTCTGCGCAGGTCTTTTATGACTCCTACAGGTACAAAGGCGTCAGTATCCATATCAAACAAAACCTGATCTATCTGGATCCTGTCATCACCAGCCCGTGAAATCTTCTCGGAAAGCTCTGACCTGATATCTCTGGGCTTCTTTGCCTTATCGATAACAGGTCCTAAGATCGATACATTTCTGAGGCCATCTTCCGTTAAAGATTCCTCAGCATAGCCATTGATTTTTGAAGAATCCCGTGTATTTGATGTCTTATTAATATCTAAAGCTTTGCTTTCTTCTATCTCAATTTTCAGCGGCTCGCCAACCCTTGCAGTAAGTGTGGCGATGGCGTTTATTTTTTCTTCAGATAAAGAAAATACTGGGGCTGCGTTAGTCTTAAATGCTGAGTCAGTAAGACTTACCATATCTGTATCGTTGTGCGAGTGGAGGTAACCGTCTGTACTTCCGCCGCGGGTTCCAGTCTGAATGAGCACTCTCTTTTCTTCCGATAATTTCTTTTTATCAAAATCCTCACCTGATTCAGCAATATCGGCTGCCCATCTGTAAGCTCGGGCAACTGCTGCGACATAATCAGGTGACTTCATTCGACCTTCAATTTTTAAAGAAGAAGCACCAGCATCGTATAAATCTTTCACGTCATCAATCGTGCAGAGGTCCTTAAGACTAAGCGGGTACCTGCCTGAAAGCTTATTCGTACTGTCCTCGAGGTCGTAGCATTTACGGCATGGCTGGGCACATCTGCCACGGTTTCCGCTTCGACCGCCGATCATCGAACTCATAAGGCACTGACCGGAATATGACATGCACAGAGCGCCATGCGCAAAGCATTCGAGTTCTATATCGCAGCTGTCATGGATTTTCTTAATCTCTGATAGAGAGAGCTCTCTTGCAAGAACAATTCTCTTAGCTCCGAGTTTTTTAAAAAATTCTGCGCCGTATTCAGAGGTGACATTTACCTGGGTTGAGATATGAAGTCGCATCTCTGGAAAATAGGCGCGGATAAGCTGCATCAGTCCAAAATCCTGGACCAATACCGCGTCTAACCCGGCCTCATAATAGGCCTTCAGGTAATCGTATACTTTTTTCTCGATTTCTACGCTTTTAAGTAGGGTATTTACTGTCAGATAAGTGCGCTTACCACGGGCATGTGCAAAGCTTATTCCCGCCTCTGCGTCTTCATAAGAAAAATTATGCGCGTAGGCTCTCGCCCCAAACATCTCTCCACCGAAATATACTGCATCTGCCCCAGCCATGATGGCTGCCTTTAATGTCTTTAAATCTCCCGCAGGTGCAAGTACTTCTAAATGTCTATTTTCAATCATACTTTCATTTCTTTGTATCGCTCTTTTGTGAGTCGCTCTTGTCCTCCTCGACTGGTCCTAAGAGCGCGTCTGCGAGTGAGGCCTCGAGCTTCTCCTTCATCTTTCGGAGTTCTTCGTTTTCCTTCTTTAAAGCCTCTTCCCGCTCCGAGATGTCGTTTCGTGCCGCCTGATTAGTGATGAGCTCGTGCTTTAGGCTGTAGAGCTCCTTATCCTTCTGCTTTACCTGATTCTCGAGGTCTGTAACCTTTTCCTTCAGCGAAAAATAATCGTCCGCGATATTAAGCTCCAGAAGGATAGACTTCATGTCTGCGTTCATTTTGCGGTAGCTGTCGAGCTTTGTGAACTCTTCGATTTTTCCATTGATATATGCCGCTACTCGCTGGAGATAGTCCTCCTCCTCATATCCGCTTAAGGTCAGAACCCTTCCACCTATAACGACTGTTGTACTCTTCTTTGCAGACATCCGGCGTCTCCTTTTACAAAAAAACTGCTCCCTTTATTATAAATATATCCCCGAAATTTTACAAGATGCTAAATCAAATCCCCTTCAGATGGTCAAGTGCCTTGTCAGTCAGCACCCGGCCCTTTGGTGTACGTACTATAAGGCCGGTCTGTACGAGGTACGGCTCTGTGACATCCTCTATAGTGCCCTTGTCCTCACCTACATATGCTGCAAGCGTCTCAAGTCCGACCGGGCCACCGTCAAAGGCATCTCGGATTGAGGTCAGGATCTTTCTGTCAGTCTTGTCGAGCCCAATCGAATCGACCTCCAGCAGGTCAAGGCTCTTCGCTGCAACCTCCTCAGTAATCTGACCGTCAAAGCGCACCTGCGCTATATCTCTTACACGGCGCAGCAGTCGGTTCGCAAGACGCGGCGTACCGCGGGATCTCTTTGCCATCTCCATGGCGCCATTCTCATCTATATCGACACCCAGTTTTTTAGCTGAGGCCAGGATGATGGTCTTAAGCTCCTCCGGGGTATAGTACTCCATATGAAAAATAACCCCGAACCTGTCTCTGAGCGGCGCCGAAAGTAATCCTGCGCGAGTCGTTGCGCCAACCAGCGTAAAATGCGGCACAGCTATTCGAGTCGACTTTGCGGTAGGGCCCTTTCCTATCATGATATCAATCGCGAAATCCTCCATCGCAGGATATAAGACCTCTTCGACCTGTCTGTTCAGGCGGTGAATCTCATCGATAAACAGGATATCATTCTCCTTAAGCCCCATGATAATGGCAGCCATATCGCCTGGAGTCGCAATGGCCGGGCCTGACGTGATTTTAACCCTAACGCCCATCTCGTTTGCGATAATACCTGAAAGCGTAGTCTTTCCAAGACCAGGAGGGCCATAGAAAAGCACGTGGTCCAGTGGCTCGCCCCTGTCTTTTGCGGCCTCTATATATATGCCGAGGCTCTTCTTTATCTTCGCCTGACCGATATACTCCGAGAGGAATTTCGGTCTAAGCGAATTCTCAGGAGAGATGTCCTCGCTCTGTTTTTCAGTTGTGATTACTCGTCTTTCCATTCTCTATTGTCCGACAATCTTTTCCTTTGAAAAATAAACGCTGCCAGCTGATCTGTTCAAAGCTTAAAGCTGCATGTTGCTTTCTCTTAGAAACTAATTATTACCCAGTACCCGCAGTGTCTCACCGAGCAGATCCTCGAGAGTCATGTCGTCAGCTCCTTCTATCTGCTTCATCGCATCAAGCACATCCTTGCCTGAAAATCCCATTCCAGTAAGAGCTACAAGAGCGTCATTCTTTACTGAGGATGGCTGCAGAGTGATTGTTTCATTAGGATTTGAATCAGATGCAAGGCTTGACACATCGATTTTATCCTTGAGCTCAAGAATAATTCTCTCTGCCATCTTCGTGCCGACTCCCGGTGCGCGGGCAATCGATTTTTTGTCCGATGCAATAACTGAAAGACGCAGCTCCTCAGGCGTAAGAACAGATAGCACTCCCATAGCGGCTTTAGGACCGACCTTTGATACCCCTGTCAGCATTTTAAAAATATCCCTCTCCTCGGTATCATAGAATCCGAAGAGAGAAAATCCTGTATTCTCATTAAAGGTAAGAAGCGTGTATATACGTACCTGTGAATGGTCTATCGGAAGCCTCGATATCGAGTTTCCCGACATCTGCATCTCAAAGCCCATTCCGTCATGATCTATCACGACAGTGCCATCCGAAACCTCTTCAATAAATCCATCTATAAATGAAATCATGTAAATCCTTTTTCAGCACAAAAATCAAATGCCAAATATTTCAATAACCTGCAATTACAAACAGAACAACACCTGATTTATATGAGCAGCAATTCACTTATACTGCGCTGCCATAATAATAGAACCCACGGCACTCATCCAGATGGACATCGATTATTTTGCCAATTAAAGACTCGTCGCCCTTTAAGTGTACTACGCTGTTATTGGTTAATCTCCCGGTCACAAGTGTCGGATCCTGCTTATTTATCTCCTCGACTAAGACAGGAAGTGTAGCTCCTGTAAGGGCTTCAGCCTTCTTCTCACCGATGCTTCTTACCGTAAGAAGAAGTCTGTCAAAGCGCTCCTTTACCACTGCCTCATCCACCTGGTCGTCACGCTTTGCGGCAGGCGTACCTGTTCTCTTGGAATAGATAAAAGTAAACGCAGAGTCGTACTGAACGCGATTTACCACATCCATTGTCTCCTCAAAGTCCTCATCGGTCTCACCTGGGTATCCCACGATGATATCTGTAGTAAGGGCGATATCAGGGATTTTGGCGCGGATCTTATCTACCAGAGTCAGATACTGCTCCTTGGTATAGTGTCGATTCATATCCTTAAGAAGTCTGTCACTTCCGGACTGAAGCGGCAGGTGCAGATGGTTGCAGACCTTGTCACAGTCAGCCATCGCATCGATAAGCTCATCCGATAAGTCCTTCGGATGACTCGTCATAAAGCGGATCCGCTCGAGACCATCTATGTCATTTACCATGCGAAGGAGCTGCGCAAAACTTATAGGGTGCTCAAGCGTCTTTCCGTATGAATTGACGTTCTGTCCCAAGAGCATAACCTCTTTTACTCCATCTGCAACAAGCCTCTTAATCTCATCAATAATGGCCTCTGGCTCACGGCTTCTCTCCCTGCCTCTTACATAAGGCACGATACAGTATGAGCAGAAATTGTTGCAGCCGAACATGATATTAATTCCAGACTTGAAGGAATATTTTCTCTCAAGCGGAAGGTTCTCCACTATGCCGTCAGCCTTCTCGCGGACATCGATGATTTTCTTATCGCGGTAAAGTCTCTCGTAGAGGATTTCTGCGAGCATATAGACATTGTGCGTGCCGAAAACGATATCCACGAACGGATAGCTCTTCTTAAGCTTATCGACAACGACCTCTTCCTGGGCCATACAGCCGCAGAGACCAATCATCATCTCCTTATTCTTTTTCTTATAGCCATGAAGGACTCCGAGACGTCCGAAGACCTTGTTATCAGCGTTTTCTCTTACAGTGCAGGTATTGTAGAGCACGAGGTCACATTCCTCAGACTCCGACTCTGTGTAACCGCACTTTAATAGAATTCCGCGGAGCTTCTCTGAATCTCTCGCGTTCATCTGGCATCCAAAGGTCGTCACATGAAAAGTCAGGGGCCTTCCCAGCTCCTGAACCTTTCTCTGAGTGATTTCTTTTACTTTGTCCATGAAAAAATACTGGCGCTCCGGCTCCGTTACCGGTATGTCAGTGTCCGCCGTAGAAAGACTCCCCTTGTATTCGTATTTATTCTCTGATCTGTCCATTTCCATAAATGATATACTTGCTTGAAAGCAGAGCCTCAAGTCCCATAGGGCCTCTCGCGTGAAGCTTCTGCGTACTTATTCCTATCTCGGCACCAAAGCCGAATTCGTTTCCATCTGTAAATCTGGTTGAGGCGTTCACATAAACGCAGGCTGCGTCTATCTCATCCAGGAATTTCTGCGCGTTCGTGTAATTCTCTGTGATGATAGCCTCTGAGTGTCCTGTATTGTAGTGATTGATGTGGCTTATCGCCTCATCGATATTCTTAACTGTCTTTACTGACATCTTATAGTCGAGATATTCTCTGCCGAAATCCTCATCAGTCGCCTCGGCTGAATCAGTCAGGTATTTTCTCGCGGCCGGATCAGCGAAGAGCTCGACTCTTCCCTTAAACAGCTCAGCGAGCTTCGGTAAAAATACCGGCGCGATTTTCTCATGAACTACCAGCGACTCTGCTGCGTTGCAGACGCCGATACGCTGAGTCTTCGCGTTATCAGTTATGCGAAGCGCCATATCGATATCTGCGTATTCGTCCACATATATATGGCAGTTTCCAGTGCCTGTCTCTATGACAGGAATCGTAGAATTCTCGACTACACTTCTAATAAGACCGGCTCCGCCTCTCGGAATCAGAAGGTCTACGTATTTATCCATCTTCATGAAACGGTTTACGCTCTCATGAGAAGTATCCTCTATATAGAGAACGCAGTCCTCAGGAAGTCCCTGCGCCTTTAGAGATGCGTGAAGTGAATCGATCATTGCGATATTCGTATTCGCAGCTGCCGAACCTCCGCGGAGGATTACTGTATTTCCAGTCTTAAAGCAAAGAGAAAATACGTCCGCCGTGACATTCGGTCTGGCCTCGTAGATAACTCCGATAACACCAATCGGTACGCTCTTCTTCCCGATGCGAAGGCCATTCGGACGGGTCCACATACGGCTGACCTCGCCAACTGGATCTGGAAGTGAAGCAACCTGCCTCATGCCATCAGCAACGCCCTCGATTCTCTCAGCTGTAAGCTTCAGCCTGTCTAGAAGTCCCTGCGAAAGCCCCTTCTCCTTACCGTTTTTCATGTCCATCTCATTCGCAGAAAGGATCTGGTCAGTGTTCTTAACCAGGTCATCAGCTGCCCGGTTAATCAGGTCATCCTTCTGAGTAGTAGAGAGCTTCGCCGTGATATATTTGTTCTCAAATGCCCTTTGGCATATCTCTTCAATCGTCATTCTTTTTCCTCAAAAAATAAACGCTCTGTCTGTCATTACTTCACACATACAATTAAGCAGGCAGAAACAAATCACAAGATTGGATATTAGTCTAACACAAATCGAACAGGTTTTCAATCCTTGGATTTTTCACGTTCGAGCTCTCTCTGCTGCTTTCTGCGGAGCTTTTCCTCAGCTATCGCAGTCTGTCTCTCGAGGATCTCCTCTTCCTGTTTCCTCAAGTCCTCGTCTGAAAGAGTCGTTACCATAAGAGACGCAGCGAGATTTGCGGCTGGATTTCTGTCCTTTTTTGACAGTGACTTCGTCTTTTCATAGATATAGCCAAAGGCCGAGAAGACTACAGCTCCAACGCAGTTTACCATCAGGTCCTTCATTGTATCGATTATACCGATGTCTAAGTACCCGCCGTTTATCGTATATTTTTTCCCGGTTGAGGTAAAAATAACCGTCTTCGTTATGTGGTCTATAACAACTGGCGTCTGGGTGTGAGTCGTATCGAGGGTTACGGTGCCGATTTTCTGCACGATGAAATCCTTCTGCATGTCTAGGAAAAACAGGGAATCCATCGTGTATTCGAAAAATTCCCAGATGACACCTACCGTCATCGAGAAACAGAAGCCGACCACTGCCATGTAGAATGGTGAAAGGTTGATGTTCTTACTCTTTCTGTTCAGGATATCTACCAGCGAAAATCCTATCGCGGCGCAGAGGAATCCATTTAAGGTGTGAAGCATCGTATCCCAGCCGGGAATTCTCGTGTAGTATTTATTTACCTCTCCTAAGATTTCTGCCGCGTATATGAATCCGTAGATGAAGCACTCGAACACTGGTGGCAGGTCAATTTTCATTTTTTCCTCGAGAAGCGATGGCACTAAGAAAAGTAAAAGCGATAGGATACAGAGCGCCAGCCCTTCAAAATTCGCCTCGAAAAAGCATCTCACAGCTGTAAGTATTACAAGGCCTCTAAGTATCGTGTAAAGAAGGAAGGCCTTTTTATTCAAGGCTATCCGCTCCTTCAGGTGGGTTATCATTCTGCGTAATTTCATCGGTGTCTCCTCATTATTCTGTCATATTTTAGCATTAAAAATACGACAAATTTAGTTCTATATTAGTCAAGTTGAAATGATATTTTCTTCTGAAATTGCCTCCAAAGACAATCGAAAAATCTTTATTACATCATGTAGTTAATCCAAAAGTTCACGTAGATACGACAGCGCCTTCGTTTTTGAAAGGATTGCTATAAGTATCGCTGCGATTATCGTTCCGCCTGTCGTGCTTACGAGGAATGGTATTACATAGGCAAATACTGCTGCGTCAGCTCCCATCAGATACTTAGCGAATGGCCAGGCGATGAGACCGCCAAGAATTCCCGTACCCACTACCTCTGAGACATAGGTAATCGGCAGATTCTTAAAAAAATAATACGCAAGTCCACAGCACAGCGCTCCGACCATACTTCCTGGAAAAGCAAGCAGAGTTCCTGTACCCATCAGGTTTCTTATAAGTGAGGCGCAGAACGCTATTGCGACTCCCCAGCCCGGTCCTAAAAGAACGGCTGAGAGGACATTTACGAGGTGCTGCACCGGGAAGCACTTCGATGCTCCGACGGGGATATAAAATCCTGAGAGTGCGATAATTATAGCCACAAACATGGCTGAGGTTACTAATTTTTTGATGCTTGATGTTTTCATTTCTGATACTTTCTATTACTTTATTTGCTGATACAATTTCTATTTGATTACATTCTACAGACTACATTTATTCAGATTTAAAAGTTGTGTGAGAGATAGTAAGTCCTTTCTAACACAAATATCTGATTATCAATTGTTAAATGTCAATCCAGTCACATCAATCAGATACTGCCTGAAAGTAGCTGTCCCGTAGAGGTTCCTGCTGTTCATCTGCTCTTCAGCTTCATGCGCCGCAGTGCCATAGAGGTTTACGCAGTGTGTGACAGTATCTAAAGCTTCTTCCGGATTCTTGGCGAGTTCAAGTCCTAAAAGACCTGAGAGCATACAGCCACTTCCGGTTATAAGTCTCTGCATATATGAGCCGTTGTTCGACCACTCTCTGCTCTTTTTACCATCAGTGACAAAGTCCGTACTTCCTGTAGTTACCACTACAGACTTCGTAACAAGTGCAAGGGATTTTGCAGCATTTTTTGCTGTATCTAAAGAGATGTCTCTACTGTCTACACCTCCGGTATTTAAGGCAGTATCGGCATTTCTGAAATTACTGTTTGTTTCTTGTACTAAGCTCTGCCCGCCTGCTGTTTTTGCCGAAGACATCTGTCCTGTTTCTGTCTCAGAATTATTTTCTGATATAAGTCTGGCTAAGGCAGTAATCTCTGTGTAATTTCCTCGGATACAGGTTATTTTTACCTCGCTTAAAAGCTTTTTTAGGAATTCATCCCGAAATCTCGACGCGCCAGCTCCGACAGGATCTAAGACTACAGGGATATTCCTTTGATTTGCCACTCTGCCTGCTTTAAGCATAGCTTCAAACCTGGATTTGGAAGGTGTTCCGATATTTAGGACAAGCGAGTCAGCTATACCTGTTATTTCTTCGACCTCCTCCGGTGCATCAGCGCAGATTGCACTCCCGCCACAGGACAAGATGATATTTACCACATCATTTACGGTCACATAATTCGTGATCAGATGTATCAAAGGTTTTTTCATGTGTTGCATACTCCTGAATGGAATTGTGTCCTTCATCATTCTGTCATGGATCAAAGAATATCCAGACAAAAAATGACGGACTAGAATCTATTTTACCATTCCAGTCCGTATTTTCCTAGTCTTCTTTAAATAATTAGAATCACACATCAGCTAAAGATTATGGAGCATCATTTTTATGATGCCTGGCAAAAATAAGAATTGATACCGCTTTTTTCATTAAAAAAATCTTTCCTCCTCCTGTAAGCCTTACCACTTTAATATCCGTATAATATATTAAATAGCCAATAATAGCAAAAAAAATATGTTTGATATATAAACTATGCTCGGATTTTTTTCAGCAATGCTTCCTGTAAAGTTTGTGAGAAGTTAATGTTTTTCTCCTGAGCAGCTGCATTTAGCCAGGCAGGTATAGTTAGAGTCTTTCGAACAGACTTTTCAAAATGATCTTTGGCATATTCCGCCACATCCACAGATACCATATTAACGAATGCACCTTTTGTATCGACATCCAATTCTTTAGCAATATCATTCAGTGAAATATCACTCATAGAAGATGCAACAGGTGCCTGTTCGCCATCTTTCTTTAAAGAATAAAGATATCCTGCCAGGCAGTCTACAGCCATATTCATTGCCTCAGTTTCATTACTTCCACAGGTGGCTAGCCAGTTTAAATCAGGAAATACAACTGAGTATCCTGTCTCATCTTTGAAAAAACATGCGGGATATATAGATAACATATAAATGCCTCCTTCTGCATCTGAACTACTTATCAAGTCCAGCTTGCTTTCTAATTGATTTTTCAACGATTTTACTCAGCTCTTTGCTATGAAAAGGAATCGTGACCTTTCCTGGTTTGGTCGGATGGACATAATGTCTGTGAGAGCCCTCCTGACTTTTAAATATCCATCCATCATCAAGGATTTCTTTTTCCATTTCTCTAGGTCGTTTTGGCATATCAGATTCCTTTCAGATATATAATATAGCAAAATATGTATTATGTCAATGCGCATAGTAACAAGGCGTATCATAGCCTATTATCTTTTTCTTCACAGATGATGAGGATTAAGTTAATAGTGCCAGGTACTCGGACTTTCAGACTAGAATATGATTTTTCAACTCTGTCCGAAATCCAAGTGCTCTGTTTATTTGTCTGCTGTCAGTTCCATGTACATATTCATCAGCTCTGCGACGCAGTCTGCCTCTGACATGTTCGTAGAAAAGCCATATGCTTTCATTACTGCGATATCATTTTCCTTATGTGCCTTCCTGAGTTCAGGCGGCATTGTTAGCGGATCGTAGAGATCTGCTAGAGAGCTGTCAGGATATAGCGCTCTGGCATCTAGAATTCCCTGTGCGGTATGTTCGATTTTGGTCTTCTGATCAGCAGTTGGGTATGGCCATGGGAAGTTGTTGTAGACAATATTACTTGAGTAACGATAATCACTCTTAAGCCTTCCACATACTGTTCGCATCCAAGCCATATGTACATTCGAAGTTATAACTCCAAAATAAAAAAGGTTAACATCAGGAAGCAAAAATAAACTATCACCAGCAATAACATTGGCTGATAATATTTCTGCAGGAATATATCTTCTTTTTTGAGATGAAATTCTCGGCAAAGCCAAATATGCTGTATTGTGATCATTTGTATAATAATTCAAAATTGGTGGTATTGTAGGTGTATCTGCAGCCTTTTGAGTCATTCCTTCCTATAATGTCAAGCCCCAAATTACGATTTTTAGGGATTTCTTTGACAGG
>SAMEA3663052__coassemble_519_pt1 | contig 23079 bp, 21 predicted proteins | sample SAMEA3663052__metabat2_low_PE_012 | metagenome-assembled genome bin SAMEA3663052 (sample SAMEA3663052) | pig gut metagenome | biome: pig gut; feature: pig-associated habitat; material: faeces | place: France | collected 2012 | reverse complement strand
GAGGTCGAAGGATTACGTGTGAAAATAAGAAAACAGCAAAATCACACGTAGTGGAGGTCGAAGGACTACGTGTGAAAATAAGAAAACAGCAAAATCACACGTAGTCGAAGTCGAAGGACTACGTGTGAAAATCAAGAAAAGGCAAAATCACACGTAGCCGAAGTCGATAGATTACGTGTGAAAATAAGAAAACAGCAAAATCACACGTAGTGGAAGATTTGGTTAGGTAAGTTAATGGGAAAAATAGCTAGTGTGTGCCTGGTTGGTGCGGGTTGCGGAAAAGACCTGATTACTGTGCAAGGCATTCAGGAACTTAAAAAAGCTGAAGTAGTTGTTTACGATGATCTGATTTATGATGGACTGCTTTCTGAGGCGCCTGCAAATGCCGAAAAAATCTATGTTGGGAAGCGCTATAACAAGCACAGTAAGAAACAGGATGAAATCAATCAAATACTGATAGCTAAAGCAAGCGAGGGCAAGAGAGTTGTCCGTCTTAAAGGTGGCGATGCTTTTGTTTTTGGTCGCGGTGGCGAAGAATATATAGCTGTAACTGATGCTGGATTTACCTGCAAAGTAATTCCTGGGATAAGCTCCGCAATTGCGGTTCCAGAGCATGTCGGAATTCCGGTGACACACCGCGGCGTAGCCCGCTCTTTTACAGTTGTAACAGGTCATACGATGGATGGTACATATGAGAATTTTGAGGCACTTGCACACCTGGAAGGCACCCTTGTATTTCTTATGGGACTTCATTCCTGTTCTCACATCTCAGATGAGTTGATAAAATATGGCAAGTCTCAGGACACGCCTGCTGCGATTATCTCAAACGGCTTCTCACCAGAAGAGAAACGCTATGATACAACACTTAAAGATTTGGCCGCGACAGCAAAGCAGGCTAAGTCACCGGCAGTAATTGTAATCGGCGATACCGCCGGCCTGCATTTTTCAGATGATAATCTCTATACGACAGAAAAAAATGCCACAAATCAGCCATCGGCTGAGAGCCAGCAAGCGCACAGCGTTAAGATTGAGTCATTTCAGAGCATTGATGAAAATGAATTTTTGGAGATTCACGCTGTTGAGAAACCTCTTTCAGGTGTACGAATTGCAGTGACTGGGACTGAGAATTTTTCAAAAAAAACGGTAGAGACGCTCAGCAGATACGGGGCTGATGCCAAGGCTGTAAAAACGATCGAGATAGTACCGAAAGAAACAATAGATTATCGAGAGATAAATAAATACAATTGGCTTGTCTTTACGAGTTCAAATGGTGTTAGAATCTGGTTTGAAGGATTTAAGAAAGATGGTTGTGATCTTAGAACACTAGCAGGAATAAAGATTGCTGTAATAGGAAAAGGCACAGCAGACACTTTGAAATCTTATGGCTTGATGCCGGATTTCATACCAACGGAGTTCACGGCAGAGACTCTGGGCAGGGAATTGGGACAAAAGATTAGAGCATCAGGAACTTCTGAAAATGAACGTGTGCTTATTCTTCGTGCTGCAAAAGGCTCGAAAGCATTGACAAAGGAATTTGATAAAGCTGGTATAGTTTATAAAGATACAGCAATTTATAGCACAGAGCCAGTTGCAGCAGAATGCAATTCTTTTGCAGACAGCGATTATATCGTCTTCGGAAGTGCTGGCGGAGTGGACGCTTTTTTTCAACACGTATATGAGCTTCCAGCTAAAGTAAGGCTCGTTGCCATCGGCAGCTATACAGCAGAGAAGCTTCTTAAATACACTGGCAAGCCAGTTATCACTGCAAAGGAATTTACTGCGGAGGGAATTGCGAAGGCAATTATTTCTCAAAAGAATTGAAATCAATTGACAAGCAAAATTCAAATCTGAATTCCGTAACAAACATCAAAAATCAGTGAATGGTACGGAAAAGATACTCAGGAGAAGCATATGACACTACAGCAGCTTAATTACGTAGTAAAAATTGCAGAGACGAAGTCCATGAACAAGGCCGCGAAGAAGCTCTATGTCACGCAGTCGGCGCTGTCAAGCACGATAAAGTCGTTAGAGGACGAGCTCGGAACGGAAATCTTCATCAGGACAAATCGCGGAATGGTGCTTACGACGGATGGAGAGAAGCTGTTATCATACGCCAGGCAGATAGTAAAAATGACCGACATGATCACAGAGAAGTTCCACAAGGACGAGACAAAGCGGCATTTTGGAGTGTCGACACAGCATTACTCATTCGTGGTCGATGCCTTTGTAATGCTTGCAAAGGAGCTCGAGATCAACAGCTATGACCTATCAGTGGATGAGACAAAAACGGCAGAGATCATAGAGAATGTCAAGAATCTCCGCAGTGAGCTGGGAATCCTATATCTCGATGAGTTCAACAGGAAGCCGCTCACAAAGACGTTTAAGGAGAATGGCCTTGAGTTTGAGCCGCTCTACGACTGCCCGGTATATGTGTTCATAGGAACAAATCATCCTCTTGCCCATAAGAAAAAAATCACCTTCGAGGAGCTTGCGCCGTACCCGTGCCTGGCCTTCGACCAGGGAGAAAACAACGCGTTTTATTTTTCAGAGGAGGTACTAAGCACAGAGCAGTACCCAAGAAAAATAAGAGCAAACGACAGGGCAACGATGATAGAGCTGATGATAGGATTAGATGGCTATACCCTTGGCTCCGGAATTCTGGTCAACGAATTGACAGACACACAGTTTGTGGCAATACCATTTGACACAGATGATGTGATGACGATTGGCTATATCCACAGGAAGGATATCCCACTAAGCGACCTCGCGCAGCGCTACTTGGAGATTTTGAACACATACATCAACAGATGACAATCTCCCTGTTCTGTCTGAGAAGGGGCCCTCTCTACTTGTCGTAAATCTGATTTTGATGTAAAGTATAAAGAGCGATTTTATATATTGTTGAGTAAAGCTGCCGCCCACTGTGGCAGCTGTTAAAAGATAATTACAGAGGTGAACAAATGAAGACCGGACTTATAGTAGAGGGCGGCGGAATGAAATGTGCGTACTCCGCAGGGGTACTTGATGTATTTATAGAGAACGGAATAGATTTCGACTATGTGAGTGGAGTGTCGGCAGGAAGCGCCTGTGCGGCATCATTTCTTGCAGGACAGAGGGAGAGAAACAGAAGGTTCTACTCGATACACTCGATGTCCAAGAAGTACGCAGGAGTCGAGAACCTGATGAAGACCGGAAGCTTTTTCGGACTAGACTACATCTATTCCACACTTACAAACAGCGATGGAGCAGATCCGCTCGACTTCCCTGCACTGATGGCAAACCCTGCAGAGTTCGAAGTAGTAGCTACAGATGCGGTAACAGGACACGCAGTATATTTTGATAAGAGCGATATGAGCCAGGACCATTACGAGGCAATAAAGGCCAGCTGTGCCCTGCCAGTCATGAGCAATCCGCAGGTCGTAAACGGAAGAGAGTATTTCGACGGTGGAGTAAGCGATTCGATACCAATCCAGAGGGCATATGAAAAGGGAGTAAGAAAGGCAGTCGTTATTTTTTCAAAGCCGGAAGGCTATCTGATGCAGCCACAGAAGCACAGACCTATCTATTCAGTGGCGCTTCACAGATATCCGGCAATAGTTTACAGACTAAACCACAGACACGAATTCTATAACAGACAGATTACAAAGGTTAGAAAATTAAGAGACGAGGGCAAGGTGCTTACTTTTTCACCGTCATCAAAGATAAAGGTCGGCACATATAAAGTTGATCAGGACGTGATGGAAGCACTCTAAGCAAATTGAAGACGGGATTCAGAGGCGAGAGTTTCAGAGCTTAAGGATTTTTTAGGACTGAAATAGGAGAATTATATTGAAAGGTAAAAATTTCTGCCTGGCATTTTTGCCGCCAATTATTATCCTGGGCGTACAGAGTCTGGTTTCACTGATTGCTGTGGGAATAGCCGTTCTGGGATCAGCATTAGGCAATGGGGCATCTCAGTCCTATGAGAGCTATATGTCAAAAATCTCAGACATGAATCTGATAGGGATTTCGCTGCTGATTTACAGTGTAATAGCGATAGCGGTATTTGCACCGTGGTGGTCAAAAAAGCGCGTGACCTTTGATTCACGCCGGATGTCATTCAGGGGATTTAAAGCTTTCCGTCTGATAATCGGCATCATTCTATTTGTAGTAGGAGCCCAGATAGTATGCAGCTTTCTTTTGAATTTTCTCGGAGCAGCCTTTCCAAGCGAGCTTGACAAGTATTCAAAGCTTATGGAGGAGTCGGGACTTGACATGGCAGGCATCACACCAGCCATGGTCATCTATTCCGCAGTGCTCGGACCGATAGCGGAGGAGCTTGCATTCAGGGGACTTTCACTCGGTTACTTTAAAAAGGCTCTGCCGTCGTTCGCACTTGCGAATATTTTTCAGGCACTGCTTTTTGGCTTTATTCATCTGAATTTTATGCAGGGAGCATACGCCTTTCTGATGGGACTGCTCCTCGGATATGTGGCACACAGGACAGGAAGCCTGCTGCTTTCTATCGTACTGCATATCTGCTTTAACTCCAGCTCATTTATTCTGGAGACTGTGTCACCAAAGTTTATTAATGGCGGAGCATTCTGTGCTTTTACAGTGCTGGTGCTTTCTATGATGGCAGTCTATGTGGCACTTGTACTGCTTATCAGCTCTCAGCCAATGGCTAAGGAGAAATAATGTCTTTTGTTCATCTGCACACCCATACTCAGTACTCGATACTGGATGCGTCGAATAAGATAGACAACTACATACAAAGACTTAAGGACCTCGGAATGAGCGCCGGAGCGATAACAGACCATGGAAACATGTACGGCGCGATTGAATTTTACCAGAAAGCAATGAAAGCAGACATCAAGCCGATAATCGGCTGTGAGATGTATGTGGCGACCGGCAGCAGGTTCGATAAGTCTTCTCAAAAAGGTGATACGAGATACTATCACCTTGTTTTATTATGTGAAAATATGACCGGCTACAAAAATCTGATTAAGCTGGTTTCCATAGGAAATACCGAGGGGTTCTATTTCAAGCCCCGGGTCGATCACGAGTGCCTCGAAAAGTATCACGAGGGCCTGATCTGTCTTTCAGCCTGCATTGCCGGAGAGGTGGCGCAGAACGCGCAGATTTCATACGAAAAGGCAAAGGAGGCTGCGCTCTGGCACGATAAAGTTTTTGGGCGTGGTAATTATTATCTCGAGATGCAGGACCATCAGGATGGGAGCCTGCTGCAGAAGGTCACGAACCAGACAGTTATTAGAATACACCAGGAGACAGGAATCCCACTTGTAGTCACAAATGACTGTCACTATACGCTTCCGGAGGATGCGGCAGCTCACGATGTACTTCTGTGCATGCAGGAAAACAAGCTCGTGACAGATACCGACCGAATCACCTACGAGGGCGGGCAGTACTATGTCAAGAGTGAGGACGAGATGCGTTCACTTTTTCCAGGATTCGATGAGGCCATCGACAACACTGGAAAAATAGCCGAGCGCTGCGACGTCCGCTTCGAATTTAACGTCTATAAAAAGCCGGCCTATACACTGCCTGAGGGGCACGAGGATCAGACTGCACTTGAATTCCTGACAGAGCTTATTAAAAACGGCTTCAAGGAGAAGTTCGAGGACAATCCTGAGTATAATGCAGACCAGGTTGAGGCGATAAGAAAGGATACCGAGGACGAGCTGAAGGTCATTACGGATAAAGGCTTCGTCGAGTACATCCTTATCGTCTGGGACTACATCAACTGGGCAAACACCCACGGCTGTAAGACCGGCCCGGGCCGAGGCTCTGCTGCTGGAAGCCGCGTCTGCTACTGTATAGGGATCACAACTGTCGACCCAGTAAAGTACAATCTTCTTTTCGAGCGATTCTTAAATCCTGAGAGAGTTTCGATGCCTGATATCGACGTCGATTTCGAAGATAAGGAGAGAGGCCGGGTCATAAACGACTACATCTTCAAAAAATACGGGCAGGACCACGTTAGCCTTATCACGACATTCCAGAATATGAAGGCCAAGGCTGTCATAAAGGATGTGGGACGTGCGATGGGAATTCCGTACTCTGTGACTAATCAGGTATCAAAGCTTATCCCAAATGAGCTGAATATTACGCTTCAGGAAGCACTCAACAAGAGTCCTGACTTAAAGGCTGTTGCAGAGGAATCTGAAGAAAATAAAAGATGGTTTTCAACCTCTATGGAGCTCGAAGGCATACCGAAGTCTACAGGAGTCCATGCTGCAGGAGTCGTTATCTACCCTGAAAAGGCTGATGAGTGTATGCCACAGGGGCGGTCAAAGGACGGAACGCCTGCCTGCGAGTATAATATGATCCAGCTCGAGCAGCTTGGATATCTGAAGATGGACTTCTTAGGACTGCGGACCCTTACAGTTATAAAAGACGCTGTGCAGAATGTCCGCGATTCCAAAGGAAAAGACATCGATATAGATAAAATTGATCTCGACGATCAGAATGTTCTCTCATTTATCGGTACAGGAAAGACTGACGGTGTTTTCCAGCTTGAGTCTGCGGGAATGCAGTCCTTCATGAAGGAACTCAAGCCTTCGCACTTTGAGGATATCATAGCCGGTATTTCACTTTACAGGCCGGGACCGATGGATTTTATCCCGGACTATATCAAGGGGAAAAAGGACCCGGACGCGGTAGTCTACAAGTGCAAAGGACTTGAACCAATACTTAAAGATACTTACGGCTGCATAGTTTACCAGGAGCAGGTCATGCAGATAGTCCAGCGGCTTGCTGGCTATTCGATGGGACAGGCTGATATCGTAAGACGTGCGATGTCGAAGAAGCATCAGGATGAAATCGATGCCGGCCGTCATACCTTCGTCTATGGAAATGACATACCGGAAGGCGAGAAGGGCTATGTGCCTGGCTGTATCAAAAATCATATCTGTGATACAGATGAGGAGTCAGAGCGTGTCGCAAATGAGATCTACGATTCGATGATCGACTTCGCGAAGTACGCTTTCAATAAATCCCATGCGGCCTGCTATGCCGTTTTAAGTATGCAGACGGCCTGGCTCAAATATTACTACCCGGCGGAGTATATGGCAGCACTTCTTACCTCTGTCATGGATTCATCGTATAAGATGGTAGACTATTTAAATGCAGCAAAGGATATGGGGATAAAGGTTCTCCCACCGGATGTAAATACCGGAGTAGGTGAATTTTCAGTCGAGGGAGATGATATCCGTTTTGGCCTTGATGCAATAAAGGGTATCGGAGAAAATCTGGTAGTAGATATACTTAATGAGAGAAACCGGGCAGGTAGATTTGTCTCCTATGACGATTTTTTAACCCGCTGCATTCCGATAGGACTTAAGAAAAATCAGGTCGAGAACCTTGTGAAATCCGGCGCCTGTGACTGCTTCGGCTACCACAGGAGAGAGATGTATGCCGGAATCAATTCTATGATGGACGACATCGCAAGGGAGCAGAAAGAATCGGTATCGGGCCAGATGTCATTTATGGATATGCTTGGTGGAGAAGAGAGAAAAAGGTTCGAGCACAGGGTTCCAACTGCTCCTGAGTTCGACCGTGATATGAAGCTTTCTTTTGAGAAAGAAGTACTTGGAATCTACATAAGCGGGCACCCTTTAGAGGAATATCTGCCAGTCATAAAGAAGAATGCAAATCTTTCTTCAAAGGACTTCAGGCTCAATGATGAATCTGGGACACCTGCTGTAAGACAGAATCAGAAAGGAACCATTGCAGTCGTTATAACTGATATCTCAGTAAAGTACACTAAGACAAACAGGGCAATGGCCTTTGTTACAGGTGAAGATCTGCAGGGCTCGCTTGAGATGATTTTTTTCCCGGACTGCTATGACAAGTACAGGAGCGAATTAAAAGAAGATCTTAAGTGCCTGATAAAGGGACATGCGTCTGTAGATGATGAGAAGGATGCAACCTTTATTGTTGATGAGCTGATAAATTTTGAGAGTATCCCGAAGGAGGTATGGGTCAGATTCCCTGACAGGGCTTCCTACGAGGAGAAGAAAAAAGCTCTTGATGATCTGGTAGCCAACACAGAATCAGGAAGGGATTCGTGCATCATCTATCTGGCTGCAACAAAGCAGATGAAACATCTCCCGAAGACGATAGATTCGGACGGACTTTTTATAGATCTGCTTATGAAAATAGCCGGTGAAAGAAATGTAAGCGTTACCGGTGGAAGAATATAGATTAAAACCCTTGAAACTGACGCTGAAAAGCATTAAAATGAACGGCGGAGAAATATTTTTGGAGGAATAATGATATGGCTAATGAAGTAAAGACTATAGGCGTACTTACCAGTGGAGGCGACGCACCTGGAATGAATGCCTGCATCAGAGCAGTTGTTCGTCAGGCTATTGCCAGAGGAAGAAAAGTCATGGGTGTACACAGAGGCTATGCAGGTCTTCTTAACGAAGAGATTGAGCCTATGGATACACACAGCGTTTCAGATATAATCTCAAGAGGTGGTACTATCCTTCAGACTGCACGCTGCCTTGAGTTCAAGGAACTCGAGTATCAGAAGAAGGCCGCAGATATCTGCCGTAAGCATAATATCGACGGTCTTGTAGTAATTGGCGGCGACGGTTCATTCAAGGGAGCTCAGAAGCTCTCAGCTCAGGGAATCAACACTATCGGTGTTCCTGGAACCATCGACCTCGATATTGCCTGCACTGACTACACTATAGGTTTTGATACAGCTGTAAATACAGCAATGGACGCTATCGATAAGGTTCGTGATACCTCTACTTCTCATGAGAGATGCTCAATCATCGAGGTTATGGGACGTGGCGCCGGATATATCGCACTCTGGTGCGGTATCGCAAATGGAGCTGAGGATGTTCTTCTTCCTGAGCTCTATGACTATGATGAGCAGACCATCGTAAACCACATCATCGATGGCAGACGTCGTGGTAAGCAGCATCATATCATCGTAAACGCTGAGGGAATCGGACATTCAGCATCTATGGCAAAGCGTATCGAGGCAGCTACAGGAATTGAGACCCGTGCTACTATTCTTGGCCATATGCAGCGTGGTGGTTCACCTACAGCTATGGACAGAGTCTATGCTTCTACAATGGGTGCTATGGCTGTTGATCTTCTCTGCGAAGGAAAGAGCGACAGACTTGTAGCTCACAAGCATGGTGATTTCGTAGACTTCGATATAGATGAGGCTCTCGCTATGCAGAAGACCCTTGACCCGTATCAGGTTGAGATCTGCAAGACACTCGGAAACAGCGACTACAAGCTTACAGACTAAGTGATCACTTCAAAAAACAACGAGCTTATCAAATATATAAAAAAAATCTCGTCGAAGGCGAAGGTCCGTAGACTGGATAAGGTATTTTTTGCAGAGGGGAGACGGCTTTTATCTGAAACGCCGCCTTCTCTCCTTGAAAAAATCCTTGTTTCCGAGGATTTTTCCTTTGGAGATACTCCTGCGGACAAAAAGCTTCGGGAGATTTTAAATACCTGTAAGGACGTCGAGGAGGTTTCTGCCGGCGTTTTTTCGGAAATATCTGATACCAGCCACAGCCAGGGAATAGCGGCAGTAGTAAGGCAGCCAGTTTATCAGCTTACGGATCTGCTTCATGGAACGCCGCTTCTTTTAGTGCTTGAGAATATCCAGGACCCTGGGAACTTAGGCACAATGGTGCGGACATCCCTTGGAGCCGGTGCTACCGGAATAGTCATGACAAGGGACTGCGTGGATATTTTTTCACCGAAGGTAGTCAGAGCTACAATGGGTGCCATCTATCGGATGCCGTTTTTTATTGCAGACGATGCGGTTTCGGCTTTTTTAATGCTTCGTGGAAAAGTAAGATTCTATGCTGCTGCCTTAGGTGGAGAGAAGTCATATGATTGTTTTGACTATAGTAAGCCTTCGGCTTTTGTAATAGGGAATGAGGGGAACGGCTTAAGACCTGAGACAATTGCAGCCTGCGATGAGAAGATGATAATCCCGATGGAGGGAAATCTGGAATCCTTAAATGCTGCTATGGCTGCCGGGATCCTTCTGTATGAGGCGCACAGACAACGTCATGAAGATTTGGTTTAAACTCGTTAAAAACCGCCATATCATAAAAGATACGACCATCACAGATTTTAGTGATGAGACCAGGACGCACAAGGTCTTCAATGCCCTGGAGGAGGCCTGCCACGAGTTCGATACAGGCATTCCGGTGTGGCTGGATCTGAATATAAAGGATTTCAAGCGGTTCGCAAGAACCCGCTTTACTCAGGATTCATTTGTTGAGACTATCGAGGGAGATTATCTCGAAATTGAAGTTATAGAAGAGGATTGAAAAATGGACCAGATCGCATATCTGCATCTGCTTGCCGGGGAGAAGGAGGTTGACAGCTGGACCAGGATCATGCTGTTATACAACTCGGCATTAGAGGAGATAAATACAAAAATTGCTATCCTGAATGAGGAATTCAAGCAGACTCACCGCTATAATCCGATTGAGTATGTAAAGAAGCGCAGGAAATCACCTGAGAGCATTGCAAAGAAACTCAAGAGGATGGGCTATGAGGATAACATCGAGAACATGGTGACCTACTGCAACGATATCGCAGGTATCCGTATAGTCTGTTCATTTACGTCAGATATATACAGGCTCGCCGATATGATAGGCAGACAGTCTGATATCACTGTGCTTTCGATAAAGGATTATATAAAGCACCCGAAGGTCAGCGGTTACAAGAGCTACCATATGATCGTGACTATCCCTATCTTCCTGTCAGATAACGTCGTTGATACGAAGGTCGAGATTCAGATCAGGACTATTGCCATGGATTTCTGGGCTTCACTCGAGCACAAGATCTACTACAAGTTCGAGGGCGATGCTCCTGAGTATATCAGCCATGACCTGCGTGAGTGCTCACATATCGTTTCTATGCTCGATGCAAAAATGCTCTCGCTCAATGAGGCAATCATGCGTGAGAAAAAGAAGCAGAGCGATGAGATGACTGTAGAAAAGGGCGCACACCAGCGCCTCGAAACACTTCTGAATGCCAAATCGAATTCAAAATCATAAATATCATGAGGTCCCGCGGCTCGCGGGGCCTTATTTTTTCTTGAAAAAATAAATGTTAGCCTAGCCTAAATTTAATACTTGATTTTGTACTGATTAACTGTTATAATGCTCTTTGTATACAGTACAAGAGAAAAAACAATTCCCTGGTGTGCTATTTTTAGAACATGACTTGATTTTTATCAGGGAAAGTATAGGAGGGTACGTGCAGCAGACCATTGAAAAGGCTTATGCCAAGCTGAATCTCGGCCTGCAGATTACGGGAAAGCGCGATGACGGCTATCATCTGCTTTCCATGGTTATGCAGACTGTAAACCTTTTTGATAAAATCGGAATATATCGGACAAATGACAGCGACGAGATCTCAATGGATATGGATTTCGGCGGAAGGCATCCTGAGGAGGAAATCAGCTGTGATGATAATAACCTCTGCATAAAGGCTGCAAAGCTTATCTGCAGCAGACTTCCTGAAAGCCATGGCTACTATCTGCATCTCGTAAAGCTTATCCCATCTGCTGCCGGTATGGCAGGTGGAAGCTCGGACGCAGCAGCTGTGCTTAGAGGGATAAACAGGCTGGAGAACGGTTATTTTTCAAAGAAAGAGCTTCTTGATATGGCACTTATGCTTGGGGCAGACGTGCCTTACTGCATAGACGGTGGGCTTGCCCTCTGTGAGGGCATCGGGGAAGATATCACTCCTATTGAAGCTGACTTTGATGCGATGTTTCTTATCGCAAAGCCGGCAGAGGGTGTATCTACGCCGGCGGCTTACCGCTACTTCGATGAGCATCCGGATACAGAGCATGGAGATATATCAGGTGTTATAGAGGGCATCAAAAACAATGATATTTTTCTCATCAGTGAGAATATCCACAACGACCTCGAAAATGCTGCAAAGCATTTCTGCCCGTCCATCGAAGAGATAGAGGAGCTTATGCTTACGGACGGAGCCCTGCTTTCAAAGGTTACTGGAAGCGGGCCGACGGTCTTTGGAATTTTTGAAAATGATACAGACAGAAAAAAAGCAGCTGCCGATTTAAGAAGTGCTGGGCTGGCTGCTGATATCATATATGCAGGCTGCATAAAACCCGACTACGATAAAGGAGAAAGGATATAATTTTATGGAACTCAAACTCGATATGAACTCATATCTGCCACTCAGAGATGTGGTATTTCAGACACTTCGCGATGCGATTTTAAAAGGCGAGCTCCAGCCTGGTGAGAGACTTATGGAGATTCACCTCGCAAACAAGCTCGGTGTTTCAAGGACTCCTATAAGAGAGGCTATAAGAATGCTCGAGAAGGAGGGCCTCGCAGTCACAATCCCAAGAAAGGGAGCACAGGTCGCACAGATGACAGAGAAGGACCTTCTCGATGTTCTTGAGATAAGAGATGCTCTAGATGAGCTGGCTGTGGCTGATGCCTGCAAGAGAATGGAAAAAGAGGATTTTGATCAGCTTGAGAAAGCCATGAATGATTTCGTGGACGTTACAAAGACTAAGGATGTCCGTGCGATAGTTGAGGCTGATGAGGCTTTCCACAACGTGATCTACAGCGCCACAAAGAATCCGAAGCTCTGGCATATAATAAAGAATTTAAAGGAGCAGATGTACCGTTACAGATACGAGTATGTAAAGCAGGATAAGGACTACTCAGATCTGGTTGAGGACCATTCGAAGATTGTCGATGGTCTTAAAAGAAAGGATGTCGACTATGTGAAGGCAGTCATGCACAACCATCTGCAGAACCAGGTCGATTCAGTAAGCCGTGTGATAAGAGAGCAGAATGACGCTACTGCAAAAAAGAGGTCTGGAGAAGACTGATGAGCGCAGATGTAAAAATCCATTTGAGATCCGTTCAGAAGGCCGGAGGGGAGATGGATGTAAATCAGACTGATGCGACTGGCCGCCTTACTGTATCGGAGGACAAGAGATTTATCCTTCGCTTCGATACAGCTGATGAATACGGGACCACTTCGACAACGATAAAGTCAAATGATTCTGGGCGTATCACAGTAACCCGAAAGGGTGCTTCGCAAACAAAAATGGAGTTCGACGATAAAACGCCGACTCCATTTATTTATCATACCCCGATGGGCACTCTTGAATTCATGCTTAAGACCTTTGAGATATCAACGATCATAGGTGATGAGCCATCTCTTTCACTGACTCTTAAATACAATATCTACAATGCAGGAACTCCTGTATCAGAAAACAGCATAGAGATTACAGCACTCTGATTACTTGCCCTGCTGTTCCTTGAGCTTTCGCTGGGCCCAGGCGCGAAGGCCTCTCTTTTTCTTTGCAGGCGGTGTGATGTGCTTTCCATGAACACCGGTTATTGAGCTGATATAGAGACCTGAGACCTTTGCTTTTATTTCCTGCTTTACAGGAACCATATCAAAGACTTCCGGATCACAGATAAATGACATGACCTTTGGACCGACCTTTGCCTTTACGATAGGAACCTTGGCGCGTTTCGTGTACCATGGACTGCTTGCCGTGACAGAGTCCGGCAGGCCGGCTTCCGACAGCTTCATTTTTTTCTTATCGATCACAAGCATCGTATACTGCTGGGCAGTTGCCTGGATCTGCTCTTCCTGCTCAGCCTGGCGCTTCTGGGCCTTTCTTCCTAAAACAGCAAGAAATATGGTGAAGCCGACGAGAATCGCAGCGACCACTATAAGAACTATTACACCTGTTGACATTCTATAAACCTCCAAAAATAATCAGCATTTTCCTGTCTGTGTCAGACAGCATTCACATTTTATCATTTAAACGCGAGGAATACAACCACAGGTTGAAGTTTTTATATTCTTATGATAAAATACCACCCGTTATGAAAAAAAGAATAATTGCTCTTCTTCTCGCTGGCATGCTGCTGGCTACGGGATGCGGACAGAGCAACACCAAAAGCAGCACGAAAAAATCTGCGAGCGAGGACGCGAGTGCAGATGCAGAAGTGGCAGACTACAAGGCGTCTGACTATGTGACCTTAGGTAAGTATAAAGGCGTTACAGTAACCCTTACAAAGGATTACAAGGATGATGACGCTTCAGTAAAGGACTATGAGAATACCCTTATTGATGATGCCGGCGGTAATTTTGTAGAGGACAAGACACAGAAGACAGTCAAGGAAGACTCCATTGTAAATGTCGATTACAAGGGCATTAAGGATGGAGAAGCTTTTCAGGGCGGTTCTGCATCAGACGTAACTATCGATGTCAAGAATAATCAGGACGCCTCGAGTGGCACTGGCTATATAGACGGATTTACAGACGGTCTCGTAGGTGCAAAGGTAGGAGAGACAGTAAGCTCAAAGGTCACCTTTCCTGAGAATTATCAGGCATCTGATCTGGCAGGCCAGGAAGTCACCTTTGAATTTACAGTTAACTACATCTGTAAAAAAATAACCGAAGATGAGGTCTCCGTTGATTTTTTAAAGAAAAACTTTGATGTAGATTCAAAGGATGCATTCTTCGACTACGCGAAAAAGAAGCTTCAGGAGAAGAACAAGTCAGATAAGGAGTCTGAGACCAGAAAGCTTGTAGAGAAAGCTGTAGAGGACGCCTCTAAGGTTAACAGCTATCCGAAGGGGCTTATCTCACAGAGACTTTCAAACTACAAGACCCAGTACCAGAAGCAGTACTTCACAGAGGGAATGACCTGGGATGACTTCTACAAAAAGTACGGAGTTACAGAAAAAGAGTTCAACAGCCAGGTTGAGAGTGTCGTAAAGGAGAATATCAAGACAGAGCTCGTATTCCAGGCTATTGCTGAGAAAGAAAATATCACAGTAGATAAATCCGGATTTACTACCTTTGTACAGGGCCTTATGTCATCAAATGGCGATTCTTCTGAGAAGTCGCTTTATCTGAGATACGGCTCAACAGAGGCGCAGGGTAAGAATTATATCGAGACCATCTATCTCGTAAACAGAGCATTGGAATTCTGCACAGATAATGCGACTGTAAATCCAAAGTCATAAAATGCTTTTATTTTTATGACGCGTATGATATAATAGTTAAGCTTGTGTTTACAAGCGTTTAACAGATTGTTTAAAAGGAAGGATGTAAATCATGAAGCACATCAGGACATTAAATGAAAAGAGACTTCAGAACACAGTAGAGCACGGCGGATGCGGCGAGTGCCAGACATCATGCCAGTCAGCATGCAAGACCAGCTGCACAGTTGGAAACCAGCATTGCGAGAACCCTGCTCAGAAATAAGATTTTTGAAGTACAGGCATTTTAAGTAAGACAGCTGTCTTTTGATGGCTGTCTTGTGCTTGTGTATGGACATTTTTTGAAAAGTATGAGGTTTTTGCTTTGATTCACCAGTATAAAAACAACGGATACGACATTGTTCTGGATGTCAATTCCGGAGCTATTCACGTAGTAGATGATCCCACCTACGATATGATAAGTGAATACGAGGGGAAGCCGAAAGAAGCAGTTATCGCTGATATAGCAGAGAAGTATCCTTCTGAATCGAGGGAGGATATCGAGGAGGCATACGGGGAAATCTCTCAGCTCAAGGCTGATAAGGCACTTTTTACAGAGGACCCTTATGAGAACAGGGTAATAGATTACACCAAGCGTCCGACGGTTGTTAAGGCTATGTGCTTAAACGTCGCTCACGCCTGCAATCTCAGTTGTAAATACTGCTTTGCCGATGAGGGACTCTACTTTGGTAAGAAGGCAGAGCTTATGAGTTTTGAGGTCGGAAAAGCAGCCCTGGATTTCCTTATAGCTAATTCCGGACACAGGAGAAATCTCGAGGTGGATTTCTTTGGTGGTGAGCCTACACTGAATTTCGATGTAGTAAAGCAGCTTGTGGCTTACGGAAGAGAGCGCGAGAAGGAGTGCGACAAGCACTTCCGCTTCACCTTTACCACGAACGGAATTCTCTTAAATGATGAGATAATGGAGTTTGCCAACCAGGAGATGGATAACGTCGTTATGTCTATAGACGGCCGTAAGGAAGTCCATGACCATATGAGACCATTCCATAACGGTGATCCGACCTGGGATATCATAGTGCCGAAGTACCAGAAGTTTGCAGCTATGCGTGAGGCTCTTGGCAAGCAGTACTATGTCAGAGGTACCTACACCAGATACAATCTCGATTTCGCAAAGGATATCCTTGCTATGGCAGACCTGGGCTTTAAACAGATAAGTATCGAGCCTGTTGTAGCACCGCCTGAGGCTGACTATTCACTTCGGATGGAGGATATTCCTGTTCTCGAGGAACAGTATGACATTCTTGCGAAGGAGATGGTAAAGCGTCACGGAACTGATAAGGAGTTCAACTTCTTCCATTTCATGATAGATCTCGAGGGCGGTCCATGTGTCTACAAGCGTCTTTCAGGCTGCGGCTCAGGTACAGAATATGTGTCTGTGACACCGGATGGAAGTATTTTTCCGTGCCACCAGTTTGTCGGCAAACCGGATTTCAAAATCGGGGACGTCTATAATGGCATAAAGCGCGACGATATCGTCACAGAATTCAAGGGGTGTAACGTTTACTCCCGTCCGAAGTGCAGACAGTGCTTTGCGAGGTTCTATTGCAGCGGTGGATGCACTGCAAACGCTTATAATTTCACGGGTAATCTCCGTGATGTCTATGAGATAGGCTGTGCGCTTGAGAAGAAGCGTATTGAGTGCGCTATCATGATAAAGGCTGCCTGCGCCGAGAAGGATGCCGAAGCAGCATCATGAAAAAGTAAAAGACCGCGTAAGCGATTTTTATAAAAAAATTAATAGGAGTGTAACAACAAATGAAACCAAAGAAGGGAAAATCAGTCGCAGTTCTCTGCGTATTCCTTGCAGTGGCAGTATTCCTCGGATGGTTTACAGTAAGTGTCATCAGGGATACATTTAACGATGGGGACAACAGCTTAAAGCTTGGTCTTGACTTAGCCGGAGGTGCTTCTATCACTTATCAGATAGAGGGCAAGGCTACAAAGACAGAGATCAACGATACTATCTACAAGCTGCAGCAGCGTATCCAGAGTGATCTCGGAAGTGAGTCAAACACGACTGAGGCAAATGTTTACCAGGTCGGTGATAACCGTATCGCAGTCGAGATTCCTGGTGTAAAGGATGCAAACAGCATTCTCGAGCAGTTAGGTACTCCGGGTGATCTGTATTTTATCAAGCATACAGATTCAGATGGTAAGGAGAACTACTCATACGACAAGACCACAGGTCAGTATGCACTTGCAAGCGGTGTTACTATTGAAAGCCTTCAGAAGAACGGTTCTATCGTACTTGACGGTTCTGAGGTAAAGAGCGCACAGGCTGTATATCAGCAGAACCAGACATCTGGAAACAGAGAACCTGTAGTTTCAATTTCTCTTACATCTGAGGGTGCATCTGCTTTCGCTACAGCTACTGAGGAAGCCGCGAATAATAATCACGATACTATCGGTATTTACTACGACGGCAAGTTCGTTTCAGTTCCTAGCGTTAATGAGGCTATCACTGATGGTAACTGCGTTATCGAGGGTATGAGCGATATCGATGAGGCTAAGGACTTAGCTTCTTATATCCGTATCGGTGGTCTTGATATAAAGCTTAAGGAAATCCAGTCACAGATCGTAGGAGCCCAGCTTGGTTCTAACGCCTTAAAGACATCTATCCTTGCAGCTGCTCTTGGTATCCTCTGCGTCATCATCTTCATGATCGCAGCCTACAAGTTCCCGGGTGCTATGGCATCTATGGCACTTGTTCTCTACACAGAGCTTATCGTAAGCATTCTTCAGGTATTTGATATCACGCTTACGATTTCCGGTATCGCAGGTATTATCCTTAGTATCGGTATGGCGGTCGACGCGAACGTCATCATATTCTCGCGTATCAAGGAGGAGATTGCAGCCGGAAAGACTGTAAGAGCTGCTATTGACGTAGGATTTAAGAAGGCTCTTTCAGCTATCCTCGATGGTAATATCACAACCCTTATTGTTGCACTTGTTCTTGGAGTCATCGGAACCGGTACAGTAAAGGGATTTGCTATCACCCTTGGAATCGGTACACTTCTTTCAATGTTCACGGCTCTCTTCGTTACAAGAAGCCTTATGAACGCTTTCTACAATTTCGGATGCCAGAATCCAAAGATCTACGGAAAGCTTTGGAAGGTAAAGACACTGCCTGTTATCCAGAAGAAGGCTGTTTTCTTCGCCATCTCTCTTATCTGCATCGGTGCAGGTATTGTAGGAATGATCGGATACAAGGCTACCACAGGAAAGGCCCTGAACTATTCACTTGATTTCTCGGGTGGTACTTCTACTACAGTTGATTTCGATAAGGATTACTCTATTTCAGAGATCGACAGCAAGATTGTTCCAGTCATTGAAAAAGTAACCGGAGACTCTGATGTACAGCGTCAGAAGGCCAACGGAAGCAATCAGGTAATCTTTAAGACCAGAACTCTTGATTTAAGTGAGAGAGAAGAACTCAATAAACAGCTCGAGGATAACTTCGGTGTCAAGGAATCAGATATCCAGTCTGAGAACATCAGCGGAACCATTTCAAGCGAGATGAGACATACCTCTGTAGTCGCAGTTATCGTTGCTGTTATCCTGATCCTGTTCTATATCTGGTTCAGATTCAGAGATTTGAGATTCGCTACATCAGCTATCCTTGCTCTCTGCCACGATGTGCTCGTAACAATCAGTGTATATGCTCTTGCCCGTCTTTCAGTCGGTTCTGCATTCGTTGCATGTATTCTTACTATCATCGGTTACTCAATCAACGATACAATCGTTGTATTCGACCGTATCCGTGAGAACCTTAGAAATACATCTAGACGTGACCCTGAGACTCTCAAGGAACTCGCAAACAAGTCAATCACAGAGACTCTTACAAGATCTCTTTCGACCTCGTTTACGACAGCACTTACGATCATAATGCTTCTTATCGTCGGTGTTTCAGCAATCAGAGAGTTCGCATTCCCGCTTCTTATAGGTGTTATCTGCGGAACCTACTCATCAATCTTCATTGCTACTCCTCTCTGGTATATCGCCCGCGTTCATATCGGAAAGCAGGAGGAGACAAAGCAGGGACCAAACGCAAAGAAGAAAAAGAAGAAGCCGGTTGTAAAGCCGAATGCTGCTAATAACGGAGCAATTGTATAATCTCCCATAATTAAATATCATTAAAAAATAACCGAGGCCGGGTTTACCCTGCCTCGGTTTTATGCTATAATTTTTCATGTTGCGACTAAGATTAATTCCTGAATGGAGGAACTATGTACACTATCGAAGACATCAAGAATGAAGATCCTGAAATCGCGCAGGCTATCTGCGATGAGTACGAGAGACAGCAGAGCCACATAGAGCTGATCGCTTCTGAGAACTGGGTCAGCCCGGCTGTTATGAGCGCTATGGGTTCTATCCTTACGAACAAGTACGCTGAGGGTTATCCTGGACACAGATACTATGGCGGCTGCGAGAAGGTTGATATCATTGAGGACCTTGCCCGTGAGAGAGCGAAGAAGCTTTTCGGAGCTGAGTATGTAAATGTTCAGCCGCATTCCGGCGCTCAGGCCAATATGGCTGTTGAGTACGCAGTCTGTGAGCCTGGAGATACGATCATGGGCATGAGCCTTGACCACGGCGGACACTTAACCCACGGTTCACCGGCTAATTTTTCAGGACATTATTTCCATATAGTTCCTTACGGAGTTAATGACCAGGGCTTCATCGACTACGATGAGGTAGAGAGTATCGCCAAGGAGTGCAAGCCGAAGATGATCATCGCTGGTGCTTCAGCCTATGCCCGTTCAATCGACTTCGCTAAGTTCGCAGAGATCGCTCACGAGGTTGGCGCAGTCCTTATGGTTGATATGGCTCATATCGCAGGTCTTGTAGCAGCAGGCTATCATCAGTCACCTGTTCCTTATGCAGATATCGTTACTACGACTACACATAAGACACTTCGTGGACCACGTGGTGGCATGATCATGGCTACTGAGGAGGCTTCAAAGAAATATAAGCTTAACAAGGCTGTCTTCCCAGGAATCCAGGGCGGTCCTCTGATGCATGTGATTGCAGCAAAGGCTGTATGCTTCAAGGAGGCTATGTCACCTGAGTTTAAGGACTACGCTCATCAGATTATCCTGAACGCACAGTCACTCTGCAACGGCCTTATGAACAGAGGAGTAGACATCGTATCAGGCGGCACAGATAACCACTTAATGCTTGTGGACCTTATAAAGAACGGTCTTACAGGAAAAGAGGTTGAGGCATGGCTTGATGAGGCTCACATCACAGCAAATAAGAATACAGTTCCAAACGATCCGCAGAGCCCATTCGTAACCAGCGGTATCCGTCTCGGAACACCGGCAGCTACAACCCGTGGCCTTAAGGAGGATGACTTCGATAAGGTTGCAGAGGCTATTGCTGACGTAATAAATGAAAAAGAATCAGGAATACCGAAGGCTAAGGAGATTATCAAGACTCTTACAGATAAGTATCCGCTTTCGGCAAAATTCTTCTGATTTTTTATAGAGAGGCAATTATGATAGACATTAAGTTTTTACGTGAGAATCCGGACGCTGTCCGCGAGAACATCAAAAAGAAATTCCAGGACAAGAAGCTTCCGCTTGTGGATGAGGTCATCAAGTATGACAAGCTGAGCCGTGAGACAAAGGCAGAGGCTGATGAGCTCCGTGCTTCAAGGAACAAGCTCTCTAAGCAGATCGGCGCCCTGATGGCTCAGGGAAAGAAGGACGAGGCTGAGGCCGTAAAGGCTCAGGTTACTGAGAATGCAGCAAAGCTCGCTGATCTCGAGGAGAAGGAGAAGGAATACTCACAGAAGGTTCACGATGATATGATGGTAATCCCGAACATCATCGATCCTTCAGTACCTATCGGACCTGACGATTCCTGCAACCAGGAGATCGAGAGATTCGGAGACCCGGTAGTACCTGATTTCCCGATTCCTTATCATACAGACATCATGGAGAGCTTCGGCGGTATCGATTTGGATTCTGCCGGAAAAGTAGCCGGAAATGGTTTCTATTATCTGTTAGGCGACATCGCAAGACTTCACTCAGCAGTTCTCGCTTACGCCAGAGACTTTATGATAAACAAGGGATTCACCTACTGCATCCCTCCTTATATGATCCATTCGGCAGTCGTAGACGGAGTTATGAGCTTCGAGGAGATGGACGCCATGATGTACAAGATCGAGGGAGAGGACCTCTACCTGATCGGTACCTCAGAGCATTCTATGATCGGCCGCTACAAGGATACCTTAAATGATGAGGCTGATCTGCCTTATACTATGACATCCTATTCACCTTGCTTTAGAAAAGAGAAGGGTGCTCATGGAATCGAGGAGCGCGGCGTCTACAGGATCCACCAGTTCGAGAAGCAGGAGATGATCGTAGTCTGCAAGCCTGATGAGGCCTGGGACTGGTACAACAAGCTCTGGAGCTACACAGTAGAGCTCTTCAGAAGCATGGATATCCCTGTACGTACACTTGAGTGCTGCTCAGGAGACCTGGCAGACCTTAAGGTCAAGAGCTGTGATGTCGAGGCATGGAGCCCTAGACAGCAGAAGTACTTTGAGGTAGGAAGCTGTTCAAACCTTGGAGATGCTCAGGCCAGAAGACTTGGAATCAGAGTAAAGGCATCTGACGGTACGAAGTATTTTGCCAATACTCTCAACAATACCGTAGTAGCACCTCCTCGTATGCTTATCGCCTTCCTTGAGAACAACCTCAACGCAGACGGCACAGTAAGCATTCCAAAGGTACTCCAGCCATATATGGGCGGAAAAGAAAAGCTTATTCCGAATAAGAACAAGTAAAATCTCTGATATATTTCTCCAGCTTAGTGCTGTGAATTACATAGCTTTCGTGATTCTCACCAGGCAGGATCTCCATCCTGCTGTTTGGAATTGCGGAAGCTGTTTTTTTGGTATCAGAGGATTTTACCACGTCGTTTTCACCGGCGAGAATTAATGCCGGAACTTTTATGTGGGAAAGTGCGACGGTTGAGATATCTGGTTCAGTGAGCATCAGCTTTTCGAGCTCACCTGTCTGGGCAAAGATCTCGCTCGACACGGTATCTAAGTCCTTTTGGAACTCACCTGAACTGCACTTGGCCTTGTAGGCCTTCTTTATTTCACGTCTGCATGAAAAAGTAAAAGCATCCGGGGATGTATTCGCGCCGCAGGCGATTATCCCGGAGAGCAGGTCAGAACGTGTCATGGCGAGGAGGAGAGCGGTTATTCCGCCGTCAGAGAAGCCTACGACAAGAGGCTTTTCGATAGAGAGCTCGCGGATGAATAGCTCTGTGTCGTGAGCCATATCCTTATAGTGAAGCTCTTTAGGGCAGGCAGATAGTCCATGGCCGCGGCTGTCCATGCGGTAGATGTCGTAGTCGTTTTTTAAAGAGTCCGTAAGCTCATCAAAAATATGCAGATCCTCGCCGTTTCCGTGCAGAAGCAGGAGCGGCTTTCCATTTTTGTTGCCGTCGTGCGAGTAATTGATAACCTGGCTGTCAAGGACAATAACCATAGCTTCCTCCTGATTGACTGAAATCACTTTTTAGTTTATCATAAACTACTATGAATGACAAAAAAATTATCGCTTACAGGCTGCTTTGCTTTTTTCTTGGAATCGCAGCATATATTTTTATTTTTTTCAGCTGGATTGCAGGGCTCATTTCAGCTGTTGCTTCTATAGTTTTTGGTTTCCTTTATGGAAAAAACGAAAAGAAGCGTAACGGGCTTGTCACAGCAGGACTTATTATTTCGGGAATCTATGTGCTTGTTTATCTGCTTGTTTTTGTGATTGGGGCTGCGTACTTTTCATCGTTGGGAATTAAGCCTTTTGGTAAGTGAGTAAAGGCGTGCATTTTTTGAAGCTGTCACAGAGAACTGTCATAATAAAAAACGTTTGTAATTCTTTTGCAGAAGCTTGTCACTAGAGCGCAAAAAAACGGAATCCAAATGGATTCCGTTTTTAAAAATTCGCGTGCCCGAGAGGATTCGAACCCCCGACACCTTGGTCCGTAG
>SAMEA3663052__coassemble_496_pt1 | contig 25985 bp, 24 predicted proteins | sample SAMEA3663052__metabat2_low_PE_012 | metagenome-assembled genome bin SAMEA3663052 (sample SAMEA3663052) | pig gut metagenome | biome: pig gut; feature: pig-associated habitat; material: faeces | place: France | collected 2012 | reverse complement strand
CGCCGCCCGCGTAAGGTACTGATTTGAACTATCAAACAGTTATGATGCGTAATACTGCTTTGTAACCTGCTCAATTGTCTTTGTGAAGGTTGCTGCATCCTTGATGTTGCCAGAAGCGAAATCCTGATATACAACACCTAAAGCGTTCTGCGCAAGACCCTCTTTGTTTCCGAGCCAGTGCCATCCTGAAGTCTTTCCGGCCTTAGTGTAGTCTGTGATGCACTGTGCGAACGGATCTGCTGCAACGTAGCTGCATGACTTGAATGGAGATACGAAACCAGCCTTGTTAACGAGGATATCCTGGCCCTCATCACCTGCGCACCACTCAAGGAATGCCTTAGCAGCGTCTGTGTTATCGTTCTGGAATACTGCCCACCATGAAGGAGAGTTAGTAAGGATTGTATCCTGGCCCTCTTCGAATGCGTATGGGATCATACCAACCTTGAAGTCGCCTGCTGCGTCATACTGCTCCTTGTCGTCGCTTGTCATAGTAGCGCCGATCCATGAACCCTGTGTAACGAATGCATACTTACCAGCTGCAAAGTTCTGGATCTGCTGATCATATGTACCTGATACAAGAAGATCCGGATCTGAATACTGGTTGAAGAGTGCGATCATATTTGCGTAATCGTTGAAACGGTCTGTGTCGATGCTTCCATCCTTTGAAAGCATATCGAAGTAGGTGGTATCGTCACGCTTAAGTCCCTCATCCTCATATACGCCGAAGAGGTGGTTACCTGTTGACCAGTAAAGGTTTGTAGCCTCAGCGCAGTAACCAACTACTGCTGTAAGTCCGAGGTCTGACTTCTTGGAATCAAGTGTCTCGAAAGCCTTCTTCATTGAGTCAGGTCCTGTGATAGAAGCAGGATCGATACCGGCCTTTTCAAGGATATCTGCGTTGTAAGCTAAGCCGATAGCCTCTGTTGTATAAGGGAAACCGATAACCTTTCCGTCCTCATCTGTGTAAGCTGCGTCTGTGTCTGATACCCACTTTGAATCGCTTAAGTCTGCAAGCTTTCCTGTCCAGTTAGCGAAGTCTGTAGCACCGCCGCATACGAAGATGTCCGGCATGTTATCAGCCTGGTAATAACCCTTCAGAGTACCCTGGATATCAACGCCGCCACCTAAGGACTCGATCTGTACGTCAACACCTGTCTCTTCCTTGTACTTCTTAGCGAGCTCTTTAAGCTGTGAGTCAACCTCGATCTTTCCGTTTACGAGGCGGAGTGTCTTGCCGCTTGACTTGGCACTTCCTGATGAGCCCTTGCCTGAGCTCGATGAGCCTGAACTGCTTCCGCAGGCTGCAAGGCTTAATGCCATTGCACTGGTAAGAATGATTGCTAAAATACGTTTCTTCATGAAAAATCCTCCTTCTAATCTTTGCTATGAAGAAAAAGTTCCTCTTTTTTACGCAAAAGTAACAACACAATGGATTGGAAACGCTTTACTTTTGCGTTTAAGTATGTAAGTATAATGACACGATTGTCCCAAAAAAGCAAGGACTTTTTGACAGAAAATGGTAATTTTGTGAAAAATTGACAAAAAATTAACCGGTTTTTTGTGAAAAATTACCCAAAAACCGGTTCGAAAATGTAATGTTTGATTAAATGTCTCTTACTGAGCCACGCTCGATCAGCTTAGTGCCCAGTACAATGTTCTGGCTTGTGAAAACGGTTCCATTTATCATGGATAACAGGCTTTCAACTGCCTTCTTTCCCTTAAGGTTTATATCCTGGCGGATTGTGGTAAGTGCCGGTCTGGACAGCTGAGCGTCAGCGTTGTCATCAAAACCTATAACAGATACATCATCAGGTACATGGATGCCTTTTTTCTCAAGGGCATTTATCAGAAGGACTGCCGAGGTATCCGAACAGCAGAAGACTGCGGTGTACTTAGAAGCATTATCAGTAAGCGTATCATACCTTCTCTCAGTTTTATCAAAGGTATTGGCACTTACTATTATTGCGTCTTTGTCGCCTGCTTTAATACCGGCGTCCTCCATTGCCCGCAGATATCCTCTGTATCTGATCTTATCTGTTCCCATCATATTTCTCGAAAGGAAAGCGATTTTTTTATGGCCGCGTGAGATCAGGTACTGCACTGCTTCGTACACTGCCTCTTCATCGTTTATCGCGATATTTACAAATGGTGCTTCAGTGTCCTTGCTCTTCCGTTCATTTTCTACATAACTGTCTATGAAGACTATCGGCTTCTTATAGTGACGGCTGACCTTTAAGCCCGCCTCGTCATTTATGGCAAACATCACGATCCCATCGACATTCCAGGTAGAGATATAGCTGATGACCTTATCCGCATCATCAGATATATATAGCATCATAAAATAACCGGCATCCGAGATTGACTTCTCCAGCGCCCCTATAAGCTCTGATACAAACGGATCTACAAAAATATTTATATCCTTGTACGCATAGAGCATCAGCACTACGCCTATGATCTTCGAGCGGTTCTGTGCCAGGTTTCTCGCGTTGATATTCGGCACATAATGAACTTCTCGCAGATAATTCTCTACCTTTTCAACCGTCTTAGGGGAGACCTCCCTCGTCTTTCCGTGTATTACGTTCGAAACAGTTGTAGTACTCACCCCCAGTGTTGATGCGATCTCTTTTATCGTGATCATACCATTTCCTGCTTTCTTTTTTGGTGATTATATCTTAAACTTCAGTAAAAAGTTTGTAAAGGCCGAATTTCCCTTTGACAAACATAAAAAAATATGCAATAGTAGGTTTAACACAATTCGCAGGTTGGAAACGCGCTTACTATTTTTGAATGAAAGGGGCATGGTTTGCTCATGGAGACAAAATGGTGGCACGGTAAAACAGCATACCAGATCTATCCAAAAAGTTTTTACGATTCTAACGGTGATGGCATCGGCGATCTGCCGGGCATCATCTCCAAACTCGATTATTTGAAAGAACTGGGAGCCGATATCATCTGGCTCTCTCCCATCTATGTATCCCCTCTCGCAGACGAAGGCTATGATATAGCGGATTACTATGCCATCGACCCGCGCTTCGGCACGATGGACGGCCTGGATCTTCTGATCTCTGAAGCTCACAAGAGAGAGCAGTACATCATTATGGATCTCGTCGTAAATCACTGCTCTGATGAGCACGAATGGTTCAAAAAGGCCTGTGAGGATCCCGAGGGAAAATACGGCAGATATTTCTACATTGAAAAGACCAACGACCCGAAGACACTCTGCAACTGGAGATCCTACTTCGGCGGTTCTGTCTGGGAGAAACTCCCTGGTCACGACGACTACTACTATCTGCATCTGTTCCACAAGAAGCAGCCTGACTTAAACTGGGAAAATCCCGAGATGCGTGAGGACATCTACCGTATGGTTAACTGGTGGCTCGACAAGGGTATCGACGGTTTCCGCCTCGACGCTATCATAAATATCAAAAAAGGTCCGTTCGTAAGCTATCCGCCTGACAGAGACGACGGATTAGTCCGCGGCACGAGACAGCTCGAGGACGCTGTGGGAATCGGTGAATTCCTGGGCGAGCTCAGAGACCGGTGCTTTACTCCGCACAATGCCTTCACGGTTGGCGAGGTTTTCAACCTAAGAGATGACGAGATCAAGGATTTCATCGGCGAGAACGGTTATTTTTCCAGTATGTTTGATTTCACTCCAACGATTTTCGGGCAGGATGACAGAGGCTGGCAGTATTTCAAGGACGTTACTCCTGATGATTACAAGCATTGCGTGTTCAAGGGCCAGAAGGAATACGATGACATCGGCTTCGTCTCGAACCTGATTGAAAATCATGACGAGCCTCGCGGTGTTTCACGCTACATCCCTGAGGGCGACCAGTCGCCTACCAGCAAAAAAATGCTGGCTGCGCTTTATTTTCTCACGAAGGGACTGCCCTGGATCTACCAGGGACAGGAGCTTGGCATGGAAAACGTGAAGCTCAGGTCTATCGATCAGGTCGACGACATTTCTTCGATCGACGCCTATAAGGTTGCTGTCGCTGATGGATTTTCAGAGGCCGATGCCCTGCATCTTATTGAAAAGCACGGACGCGACAACGCGCGCACCCCGTTTCAGTGGAACGCTGAAAAAAATGCCGGCTTCACTACTGGTACGCCGTGGCTTGCACTGAACCCGAATTACACTAAGATAAATCTCTCTGCTGAGGAAAATGATCCGGATTCTGTTTTAAGCTTCTACAAAAAGCTGATAAAGCTCAGAAAAAATCCTGAGTATTCCGGGATTTTTGTTTATGGAGATTTTTCCCCATATCTGCCGGATGAGCACAACCTCTTCGCTTATACTAGAAGCATCGGCGGCAGAACGATTCTCGTGATTGCCAACTATCAGAACGAGAAGAAGACCTATACTCTTCCGGCTCCTGTTAAGAAGGTTCTTTTGACAAATACTGAGGCTGTGAATTACGACAGTAATTCAATTGCACTTGACGGCTACCAGGTGGTAGTCGCAGAAATGGAGGAAAAATAAATGCCAAAGTGGTTAAATGACGCTGTTTTTTATGAGATCTATCCGCAGACGTTCAAAGATACGAACGGCGACGGTATCGGTGATATGAATGGTATCATCGAAAAGCTTGATTATATCAAGGATTTAGGCTGCAATGCTCTGTGGCTCAACCCTTGCTTCGATTCTCCTTTTAAGGATGCAGGCTACGATGTACGCGACTACAAGAAAATCGCTCCGCGATACGGCACCAACGAGGATGCCTTCAGACTTTTTGAGGAAGCTCACAAGCGCGATATGCATGTATTCTTCGACCTCGTTCCGGGCCACACCTCTGAGGAGCACGAGTGGTTCAAGCAGAGCTGTAAGCAGGAGAGAAATGAATTCTCAGACCGTTATCCATGGACTGATTTCTGCTTCGAGGGTATGCACAGCGGCGATTACAATTTCATCGCTGGCGAGGCTGAGAGATCTGGTTCGTATGTCGTTAATTTTTTCAAGTGTCAGCCTGCCTTAAACTACGGCTTCCTTCATCCTACTGAGCCGTGGCAGAAGCCGATCGACGATCCGGCTGCTATCGCAACACGTGAGGCCATGAAGGACGTAATGCGTTTCTGGATGGATCACGGCTGCGACGGTTTCAGAGTCGATATGGCTGCTTCCCTTGTTAAAAACGATGACGAGAAGAAGACCGGTACCTCCGCTATCTGGACCGATGTAAGAAAAATGTTCGACACCGAATACCCTGAGTGCGCCCTCGTTTCCGAGTGGAGTGATCCGAAGATTTCTATCCCGGCTGGTTTCCATATGGACTTCCTGCTTAACAATCCTGGCACCGGCTACAGCACTCTTCTCCGTGACTACGGCAATCACGGCATCGGCTACATGAAGCTGATGGGCGGCCCTGGCTTCATCGGCACCGGTGAGAAGCCTGCTGATCTCGAGGACCACAGCTTCTTTAAAAAGGACGCCGGTGGCGATATCAGGCCATTTATCGACGAGTATCTCGACATGTATCAGTACACCAAAAACGGCGGCTACATCAGTATGGTAAGCTGCAACCACGATACTGTACGTGCCAGATATACATTAACTGATGACGAGCTCAAGCTCTTCTATGTGATGCTCATCACTCTGCCTGGAGTTCCGTTCATCTACTACGGCGATGAAATCGGCATGAACTACCTGAACATCCCGACCAAGGAGGGCGGATATTTCAGAACCGGTTCCCGCACCCCGATGCAGTGGACTCCTGGCAAAAATCACGGCTTCTCAGACGCCGATCCTTCAAAGCTTTATCTTCCTGTAGATACTTCTGCAGATGCGCCGGATGTCGAATCTCAGCTTGCTGACAAGGATTCTCTTCTGAATACTATCAAGTCACTGCTGGCTCTTCGTCACAGCACTGATGACCTGAAGGCCGAGCCAAACCTCGAGGTTGTTTACGCAGAGGGTTCAGTTCTTGTCTACAAGCGCGGCGGCGTGCTCGTTGGAATCAACACCTCCAGCAAGCCAGCCTCAGTTCCTGTAAACTTCGCCGGTTCTAAGACACTCTTCTCTGTTGGAGGGGAGTCCGCTGTTTCGAATGGTACACTTGAGCTTGGCGGACAGAGTGGAATAATTCTTGCGTAAATGTATTGCAGGCAGTGTCGGGTTGTTATAAAATAGTGGTATGAAGAATAAATTTTTTGATCAAAACGGATTTTTCGTAAGATTCATGGAAGGATTTGCGAATCTCGTTATCCTGAATCTCCTGACACTGCTCTGCTGTCTTCCTATCGTGACCATCGGCGCGGCGCTTGCGGCACTGCATTTTGTGGTTATGCAGATAGTCAACAATGAGGATGGCAAAATCACCTCGACCTATTTCAAACAGTTCAAGGCGAACCTGAAGAATGCAACACCTATCGCTCTGATATATATAGCATTGGCTGTGCTCGTGGTTTTCGAACTCAGGACCGCAAATCAGATGAAGTCGCTAGGGGCAATTGTCACCGCCTGCACTTTTGGGTTTATTTTTATCCTGCTCGCGATTTTCGTGTGGGTCATCCCCTTGACCGCGAAGTTCGTGTACAGAACCGGCGAAGTTTTCCGCAATGCACTGTATCTGGCGTTTTCAAAGCTCCCGCGAACTGTCAGCATGATCATCATTACGGTGATCATGCCGGTACTTATGGTGAATTTCCCGGCGATCTGGCCTATCGGAGTCATGCTCGGAGTTTCACTTCCTGTGTTCCTGTGTGTTCTGATCTACTACCCTGTTTTCAAGGAGCTGATAGAGCAGAAGGATGGAAATGAGGAAGAGCAGAATCAGGGCAACTAATCAGTGACTTTTATAAATTCCATCACCAGCTTCTCGAATTTCTCCTTCACCATATCGGCAGTTGCCTTGACTTCCTCGTGGTTTAGTGGCTGGTCTGATATGCCTGCCGCCATATTCGTAATGCAAGAGATTCCAGCGACGCTTAGTCCCATGTGATTTGCGGCAATTGCCTCGACGACTGTGCTCATGCCTGCTGCGTCAGCGCCCATTTTCCGAAGCATCCTGATTTCCGCCGGCGTCTCATAGCTCGGCCCGGTCAGCTGCACATAGACGCCCTCCTTTAGGTTAACTCCGGTTGCCACGGCGGCATGCCTGATTTTTTCCTGGAGCCTTCTGTCGTAAACCGTTGACATATCCGGGAAGCGCGGTCCCAACTCGTCCGCATTCTGCCCCAAAAGCGGGTTTTGCACAAATAGCGAGATGTGGTCGGTTATCATCATCAGATCGCCCGGCTTGAAATCCAGGTTTATGCCGCCGGCTGCATTCGTCAGAAGCACTGTCTTCGCGCCAAGCAGCCCCATGATCCGCACCGGCGTCACGACCTCTTCCATCCTATATCCCTCGTAAAAATGAACGCGACCGCTCATGACTACGACCTTTTTTCCTGAAAGTGTTCCGAAGATGAATCTGCCGTCGTGCCCCGAAACTGTAGAGACAGGGAAGCCTTCAATATCCTTGTATGAAATCCCGCAGACTTTGTCGATTTTTTCAGCGAGTCCACCAAGTCCGCTTCCCAGCGTAATCCCGATCTCAGGCTTGAAATCCGTAACTTTCCTGATTGATGCTAAGGATTTTTGAAGTTTTTCGTATGTAGATGACATAGCATGCCTTTCTTTTTGTTTTTTACAAGTTTCTATGCTTTATTTCCCATATTCTGTTAAAAAGCCCAGGCTGTTGTTTTTTCTTCAAGTAGTTTTTCCATGTTCTTACATCTGTTCACTGAATTCATCCAGCTCTTCAAGAATGCTCTGCTTTGTAGCCGCATCGGCAAATGAGGCTTTTGCGGCTGTTTTTTCAAGGGTGATGAGCTCTGAGGTGCTGAGGGTTGCGAGGCGGGTGGCAAGTTCCAAATCCTTCGTGAGCGTTGTATCAGAGACTGTGCGGTTGTCGGTGTTTATTGTAACTGCAAGGCCTGCGTTGAGAAATTCCCTGAGCGGATACTTGTCCTTTACTGCCTTCGTCTGGAAGTTGCTTGTCGGGCACATCTCGAGCGCAATCTGCTTCTCTTTCAGCTCCTGTTTGAGGTCATCATGCCCTGAAACTGCTATCCCGTGGCCTATTCGCGAAGCGCCAAAATCCAGTGCGGCTCTGACGCTTTCAGGGCCTGCTGCCTCGCCGGCGTGAATTACAAAGGGAACGTTCATTTTTCTTGCAGTGGCAAAAAACTCATCGAAGCCATCTGTCGGATAAAGTGCCTCCGCGCCAGCGAGGTCGAGGGCACAGACGCCCTTTCCCAGATATTTCTTCACCAGCGTCAGAGTGCTGAGATTCTTCTCCAGGTCAAAGTGCCGCATCGCGCAGAGTATAATGTTCCCGCGGATGCCATACTTTTCCTCGCCGATATGTAAGCCCTCTATCGACGCCTGCACCGCATCCTCCGGCGACATGGATTTCCCAGCTTCCGCCAAGCAGATTGGATCGTAGCGGATCTCGATGTACCTGACATTTTCAGCCGCAGCCTGTCGCATCACGTCCACGACGCCGTCACGCACTGCCTCCTTTGTACTTAACACCTGAATCGGCAGATCAAACTTCTCCAGATATTCATTCAGACTCTTGCAGTCCATCGAAACCGAAAGCTCACTTTTATCCACTTTTCTCCCCAGCTGGCCACTCATGAACTCCGGCGACAGTGAACCGTCCAGATGGCAGTGCAGCTCAACCTTTGGAAGTGCTTTTAATTGTGCTCTGTTCATAGTCCTCTCCTTTCCGCGTCTTTTTCATTCCATTCGTAATCTCCCGGTGTCATTTACTTCTTGTCTTCCCGAATCAGGATCCTGATTGCCTCAACCGCTGTGCGGATGGCGCCGTCCGTGTCGTGAACCTGCGTGTTATCGAGGCCTTTTTTCGCGCGCTCCTGATTTGCGAGCACCAAAAGGCAGGTTCCGCACCTGACACCCCGCGCGGCCGCAACTGTAAAAAGCGCCGCCGACTCCATTTCGGACGCAAGCGTCCCCAGGCGCAGCCATGCGTCCCATTTGTTGATCAAATCGTAGCCAGCGGGCATTTTTTCAGGCTCGTGCTGCCCGAAAAAAGCATCCTTACACTGAACTACGCCCAGATGATATGACTCGTGAAGCTTATCAGCGGCCTCTTTCAGCGCAGCAGTCACCGTAAAATCAGCCACCGCAGGAAACTCAATCGGTGCGTACTCCTTACTGGTCCCCTCCATTCGGATGGCGCCGGTCGCGATGACGAGGTCGCCGCCCTTAACCGACAGCTGCATTCCGCCGCAGGTCCCGACTCTCACAAAAGTGTCCGCGCCGCAGTGCACAAGCTCCTCCATCGCAATCGAAGCCGACGGCCCGCCGATCCCGGTTGACGTGACGCTGACCTTCTCGCCATCCAGGTAACCCGTGTACGTCATAAACTCCCTGTTATCCGCTACAAAATGCGGCTCGTCAAAATACGCCGCGATCTTCTCGCACCGCTTCGGGTCCCCCGGCAGAATCACGTACTTCCCGACGTCACCCGGCCCCAGCCCTGTGTGGTACTGCTTCCCCGAACCTTCGGTATAATCGACCATACTCATTTCCTCCTTGAAAAATAAACGTTCTTTTTAGTAATTTTAACTAGTAATTCTCTTTTTGTCAATTCTATTTTTGTGCAGTTTGCACATTCTTTCTAGTTAATAAAAAACTATAGATTTTTTAAATAAAAAGTATTAATATATGTTTTAGCCACCTGTTCGAGGAGTAAGGTGTCGTTACGTGCGGCGCCCGTGCTGACAACAGTTTTTTCTTATGCGTAGGCTGACGTGCTGATGTGTCGGCAGCAGGTGACCATTTTTGGAACGGTAGCTCAGCTGGGAGAGCACCAGGGTCACAACCTGGTTGTCATGGGTTCGAGCCCCATCCGTTCCATTTTTTTGCATTGAAACGGCCTGTGCGCAGCAGCGGTTATTTTTCCAAGAAAAAGCCATGTATGGCTGCGGAGGATTTTACTTGTTCTTAAGGAAGGTTTGTTAGAAAGGAAATAGGAAATGGACAAAATCACGATCGATGATATTGCCAAGGCACTTGGGGTATCAAAGACTACTGTTTCGAGAGCCCTTTCGGGCAAAGGCAGGATCAGTGATTCGACAAAAAAAAGAGTTATCAGTTATGCGCGCGAGCACGACTACAAGCCGAACGTCATGGCGAGGGGGCTCGCACAGTCGCGCACTTACAATATTGCCGTCGTGACGCCTCAGGAAAACTCCGATGTTAATCTCGCGTTTTTCCATCGCTGCCTGGTTGGTATCGTTTCCGAAACCGAGAAGAGCGGGTACGACGTGCTGATCACCGTTGAGCGCGGAAACCGTATCGACGAACTCGAGCGGATCATCCGCAATGGAAAAGCAGACGGCGTTATCCTGACCCGTACTTTTTTTGAGGACAAGCGTATCGATTATCTTCGCCAGAATCAGGTGCCGTTCGTTGTTGTCGGCAGCTCACAGGATTCGGACGTAATTCATATCGACAATGACAATTCTGGCGGTTCGAGGCAGATGACGGATACTTTGCTTAAAAAGGGCGTCAAAAAGCCGGCGCTGTTTGGCGGACCGAAAGAGCATATGGTTACGACTCAGCGTCTCCAGGGTTTCATGCAGGCCGTTTCAGATAATGGCATGGAAGTGGACGATTCCTTGATTTTTATGAACACTCAGGGCGATGACGTGATGCCTGATGATATCGACAAGGTGCTGAAGGCCGGCGCCGACTGCATTTTCTGCATGGACGATGACATCGCCGACAGAGCGCTGAAAATCTGCCATGAGAAAAATATCTCCGTTCCCGACCAGCTAAAACTAGCCAGTTTCTACGACGCGCCTATTCTTTCACGTAACATTCCCCAGATTTCTGCAGTGACCTACGACGAGGCTGCGCTCGGCATGAAAGCCGGCGAAAGCCTGATCAAAATAATAAACGGCGAAGCTGTTCACGATATTACTGTCGAAAAATTCGAGGTTATGCTGAGGGGTAGCACCTTTTAATGTGGAACTTTGAACATATTTACATAGAAAAAGATATTGCAAAGCATCCGCGCACTGCGGAAATCCTTGAAAAATGCCGTGCAAACGGCATTTTTTATATAGACAGATATATGGATATCTTCGGCAGGAAAAAGCAGGACATCCACTGGCAGATGGCGCACCGCTCCCTGATTCTCGCGAAGGCCACGGGCGAGCTTATGTACAAAGGCTCTCCGATGTGCCAGGACTATGGCAGACGCGAATTCTACTACACCTCGCTGATGAAAAACTGCCTCTACGACTGCGAATACTGCTTCCTGAAGGGCATGTATGACTGCGGTTACCTGGTCGTTTTTGTAAATATCGAGGATGTTTTCGCTGCCGTCGAGCAGAAACTCTCTGAACTAGAGCATGACTCAACCATGTACCTGTCCGTATCGTTCGACACGGATCTTTTCTCTTTTGAAAAAATGACCGGTTTCTGCCACCTGTGGGCGGAATTCGCCAATTCTCATCCTGAGTGCGAAATTGAAATCAGGACGAAGGGGGCGCCGGAGGTATCCGGTTCAAACCTTATAATTGCATATACACTTTCTCCGCAGGAAATCATCGACAGATTTGAACATCACACAGCTCCGCTTTCTGAAAGACTTCGTTCGGCAAAGTCTGCAATTGACCACAATTGTACCGTACGGCTCTGCATTGATCCAATGATCTATGTGAAAAACTGGAAAGAATATTATGGAATGCTGGTTGATCAGATTTCATCAACCATTGATGTAACAGGAGTCAGGGACTTTGGTATTGGAAGCTTCCGCATTTCAAAAGAATATTTGAAGAGACTGCGGGCAGCCGAGCCTTACAGCGAGGCTACGCAGTACCCATTTGTAAATGACGGCGGCTTCGCCTCGTATCCAGCTCCACTCAGAACTGAGATGCTTGATTTCCTGACTAAAAAACTGGAGTCTGCCGGTATTCCAGATTCAAAAATCTTCCCAAGCAGCATGTAACTCTGCCTGATTACCGACAGATTCCAGCAAATTTCATTTCTGTATGTAAATGGACTCAGGCAAATACCTGCTTGATGCTGTCATAATGCAGGAATTTGCCCTGCTCGGCGAGCGCCTTGATCTGGGCGGCATCTGCAAATTCAAAGCCGTCGGTCTCTTCGACCTGAAGATGGATGTCAGATTCCTTTACATCCATCACAAATTCATAAACGTCCACAAAATAATTGTTACGCTCTTCAGGATTGTCTCTCCTGTACGTAAAGACATAGCCGCCCGAGACCGCATTATTAATATCGAGGCCTGCCTCTTCGAGGACCTCACGACGGACTGCCTCTTCGGATGTCTCCCCAGCGCGGACACCACCGCCAGATACCTCAAATGCACCAGGTGCCCATTCTTTTGTAGAAACACGCTTTGTGATCAGGAATTTCCCGTCCGGACGTCTGATGACGCCAAGCACCGTCAGGTGATAGTCACCATCCGCCATCGTCCAGTCATTCCGTTTCATCGTGCGTCCGGTAAGCTTTTTATCCTTGTCGTAAATATCCCAGAATTCCATAAAAACCTCTTATTCAATAACCGCCGTTACCTCGATCTCGCAGAGCATTCCAGCTGGCAGGTCCTTTACTGCGACGCAGCTTCTGGCTGGCTTTGAGATGAAATACTTCTCATAGATGCCGTTGAATGTCTTGAAATCATTGATATCAGCGAGGAAGCATGTCGTCTTTACGACATGAGCATAATCCGTTCCTGCCTCTTTTAAAAGATTTCCGATATTTTTGCAGATCTGCTCAGTCTGGGCCTCGATGCCCTCTACTGCTTTTCCGACAGCCGGATCAATTCCGATCTGGCCTGACAGATAAACTGTATTTCCTGCAATAATTCCCTGTGAATAAGGTCCGATGGCCTGTGGTGCCTTGTCTGTACTGATGTACTTCATTTTTTCCTCCAATAAAACAGTCAATTATTAATTCATACCTCCAGAGGTTTTTTCCAAGAAAAAATAATAACACCCCGCCCCAGTCTCGTCAACCATTGAAGCCACAAAACACGCACTTAAAAAACTAAATTTTCTAGACAAAATTAACGAAATGTTGTATCATTGAAGTGTTAATTATTTGTATGAATCTAGTAAAACAGCCGTTGTTTTTACATGAATTCGGGGGTTACCAAATGCCAAAAAGCACTAAAAGAAAGAACACGAGGGGTAAAGCAGCCGGTAATAAGACACGCACGATAAAGCATGAGCTGACGAGGGCCGTCAGTATTTTAAGTGTTGTCATTATTGTTGTCCTGGCTACGATCCTGACCAGCGTATCGAGCATTTCAAAAGCATCCATCATAAAGGAAAACCTGCAGATGCAGGCGGATTACAGCGGTTCAAAGCTCGAGGCGCTGATCGAGAGTCAGAAAACCTTCATCAAGGGTGTCGCAAAGAGCGCCGAGTCCTATGACCTGATCTATAACAAGGATAAAATGAAAACCGTCATCCGCGGATACAACGGAGAGCTTGACGACGAAGTCGGCGACCTTTACATAGCTTATGCCGACAATACCGTCTATATGATGACCGGAAACGAGACAAATCTTCCCGATGATTTCGTCGTGACTGACCGCTCATGGTACAAGGACGCGGTAAATTCCAAGGAAGACGTCGCTGTTTCTGATCCTTATGTTGACGCGTCCACAGGAAACCTTCTTATCACGATCTCAAGCCCTGTTACCTACCGTTCAGGAATGATCGCCGGAGTTATCGCCGAGGACTTCCTTCTAAGCAGGCAGACAACCGTCCTTAAAAGCATCAATTTCAATGACGGAGCCTATGCTTTCCTTCTTGACAGCAAAAACAACTATGTCTGCGAATACAAGAACGGTAAGATCATTGTCCCGAAGGACGATTCCCAGAAGGCTCCTTCAAGCATTACCAGCAAGCTGAACGGAAAGACCGCCAGATCCTATGCTTCCGACCAGGGCACCAGACTCCTTGCCACGTACAAGCTTGAGGATTCCAGCTATACCTTCTGTGTTTCCTCATCTATTAACCAGATTTTAGTTTCTGTGTTCACGCTTATCGCGCTTGCCCTGATCATAGCTACGGTTTCTATAATTCTGATAATCATCACCATGAATATCCTCGTTGGCAAAGAGCTCAAACCGGTTTCAAAATTCATGGCATTCATCAGGCAGGCCGTTGTCGGTGGCGATATGCCTCATATGAAGACTGAGACCGAAGAGATCAGCTACCTCTCAGATCAGATGCAGACCAGATTTATCGGCACCATCAAGAAGACTTCACAGATAGCGAGGGGCATCGGCAGCAGCGTTTCTGATACGAGCAGTCAGATCCGCGATATGAACGGCGGGATCACTGAGATTTCTTCTACGATGGAAGAGACTGCCGCAAGTATCGACGAGCAGACTTCAAAGATCCAGTCTATCGACGATGCCTGCCGCGAGGTTGAGACTGGTGTCAACGACCTTGCCGAGAAGGCCACTGAGATGGCCACGAACGCTACTGACATCATTGAAAAAGTAGACAGCATCGTCCCAGAACTTATGCAGAGCAAGGACAATACAATCCGCATTACCGAGACCAGCCAGAAAGAGCTTGAAGCCGCTATCGAAGGTGCCAAGAGCATAAATGAGATTGTAAATATCAGCAAGAGCATCAAGGATATCGCTGATCAGACCAATCTGCTTTCTCTCAACGCTTCTATTGAAGCTGCCCGTGCTGGAGAGGCCGGCAGAGGCTTTGCCGTTGTTGCAGAGCAGATCTCTAGTCTTTCAAGCAGCACGAATACTCAGATCAGCCAGGTAAACGAGATCATCGAGAAGGTTTTAGCTAGTGTTAACGCTCTCTCCAGTAAGAGTTCCGAAATCCTGAATTTCATCAACTCTACTGTTATTCCTGACTACGGAAAGTTCTCTGATTTAGCTGATTCTTATTCAAAGGATGCTCATTACTACAACGATGTTTCCGGTACGCTCGGTGCCACCAGTGAAGAGCTGTCCGCAAGCATCACAAATATCACGAATTCTATTGCTACCATAAATGAGATCCAGACTCAGCTGTCAAAAGGCATCGAGAATATCAACAACAATCTCCAGGCCATGACTGAAAGCAGCGCAACTGTTGTTTCCGCTGCCGAGAGCATGAAGAACCAGTCGAGCGATCTCAGCAGTACAGTTGACAGCTTTAATGTTTAAGAGTATCAGGCATTGAATAAGTTTCCAGACTTTTCGATGCCTGCGTATATTTTTTCAAATCAGGCATTGGGCATTTTCCAGAATGTTTAAATGCCTGAGCATATTTTTGCCATGTCAGATTCATTAGAAAATTACAAGCGTCTCAAAAACAAACGACAGAAGAAGAAAAAGCACAAGAAGCTTAAAATTACTTTAAGCATTGTTCTGGCCTCTCTGGCTGCATGCTACCTGCTTTTTGTCTTCAGTCCTATTCCGTTTATCAAGAAATGGCGGACTATCTACATAGAAACTGCCATGACCACAAATTCGCACAAGTGGCTTGCCACCTACTTCATCCCGCACTATATCATCGATGAAGTCATGGCGGAGCGCGACGCTCAGGAGGCTTATCAGAAGAAACTCCAAAGCAGCTGGGACAATACAAAGGATACGACCACTACTCCGAAGGCGAAAACAGAGGAAGAATCTTTCTACGAAAAATACTGGGAACTCGATTCCGCTTCCTTCAAGAACTTTCTTTCTTCACACAGTTACTATCTGAATAATGGTTACGATAACATCGACATAAATAACATCGACAACAGCTATTCTATTGCTACCACCAAAGGTGATGAGGTTCTTGCTGTCGATGTCCCTAATAATACGATTATCATCGGTATCAAGGGCGATGGCTATGTAGCTAAGCTTGCCATAGTTAAAAATATAGACCAGGTTACGATCCAGACTTCTCAGTATATCGGCTCACACGGCGAAACTGCTGGTGTCTACGCCCAGAGATATGACGCTGAAGTCGTTATCAATGCCAGCGCATTCCGCGATGCAGGCGGTCACGGCAGCGGCGGCCTTATAAGAGGCGCCTGCGTTATGAACGGTTTTGAAACCGGCGACCCGGAGCGCAGCTTCTGGAAATTTGTCGGCCTCAAAAATGATAACAAAATGTACGTTGGCAACTATTATCAGATCAATCCTTCTGATTACAAATGGGGCCTGGAATTCTATCCGGCTCTGATCGTGGATGGGCAGAATGTAGTCGACGGCACCTATGGTATGGGAATTCAGCCCAGGACCGCCATTGGCCAGAGCCGTTCAGGCGACTTCATGATGCTTATTGTTGATGGCCGCCAGGTTGGTTATTCTCTTGGCTGCACTGTTTCCGACTGCGAGCAGGTACTCGCCCGATACGATGCTTACCAGGCCATGAATCTCGACGGTGGAAGCTCCGCCATCATGATCTACAAAGGTGAGCAGATCACAAAGCCTTCAAGTGTCAGCAGCCTCGGCCGTTTCCTGCCAAATGCGCTGGTGATCAAGAAAGCACAGTAAACTCAAACCCGATTGCAGCTTGGGTTCCAAATTGCTACCGGGTTTTCAGCTTATGATTATGGGCGGCGCGAATGCGCCGCCCTGTTTTAATTTGTATTTAACTCGGCGCCGCCCTGTTTTACATACAGAAATAAGATTTGATGGAATCTGTCCGTAAAAATTCCTTTCTGATGACATACAGAAGTGATATTTGCTGGAATCTGTCCGTAAAAATTTCTTTCTGATGACATACAGAAGTGATATTTGCTGGAATCTGTCCGTAGGAATTCCTTTCTGATGACATACAGAAGTAATATTTGCTGGAATCTGTCCGTAAAAATTCCTTTCTGATGACATACAGAAGTGATATTTGCTGGAATCTGTCCGTAAAAATTCCAGAAAACTGACATACAGAAACAGGATTTGCTGGAATATACCCGTAAAAAATCCTGGCGACTGACATACAGAATTGGAAGAATATGGTTTCTGTCTGTAATAACGCGCAGGAAGTTACATACATTTTTAAAGCTTGCTGGAATCTGTCCATAAAAAATCCTAAAAAATTACTCAGACTTCACAGCAGAAAAGCCATGAAATCTGAGTATTGCAATTCCTTACAAATAGAACTCCTCAATTATTCTATTTATGACATTCAAATCAAAACGTACATTCTCACTCTCGTAGGTAAGAATGAGCTGTTTGCCCTGCATTATGCCATTTTTCTGGTAAGCGTTTATTTTTTGAAGATTTTTGAAGACGTAATTGCTGTCTTCCATCATCCCAAGATGCTCGTGATAGAAAACCTGCCTTGTGCGCTTATTCAAAACGGTGAAATCCGGGTACACAGTGCCGTAGCCCTTCAGGTTCAGCTGACATTCGTATCTAAAAGGAACACCTGCATCATTCAAAGCATTAGCAATTAACAATTCCGACTTCGATCGATAGTGTCTAGAATCATTAGACGTATACTCTTCGCCAGTTTGCATATCGAGAGCAGTATACTTCTCCGAAGCCCACTGCTGTGCAAAGGTCTCATCATCAACGCAGAGAGGTTCGATAAGTTCACGCTTCACAGCTGGAATGCGTTGGTAAATTTCTTCAATAGGAGCTGCCGAAATAGCGTTCAAAAATCTGGTAATAGCCCTAAGCTCATTTTCGGCACTGGGTAACAGTTTCAAATGATAATCCCTTGAAATCAGCCTTCCAGCAAGCAGAATGTCACTTAGATACGTCCGCTTCTCCTTGTAATTATTGTAAAAATAGTACTGAGTTCTGCCATGACAGCGCGATGCTAAAATGTGCCCCTCCGGAGCTTTTTCGAGTTTTTTCTGGCATGACAAAATGATTGTTTCGAGATACTTCTTCCTGGATGTAAGATATGAGATAAGCTCTTCCCTCGTCATATGATCCCCTTTCTTTTTAGTTAAGTTTTTTATCGCTGCAAATTTTCTTCCTTTTCAAAAAATGCCTTATGTAACTGTTCAAACTCCTGCTCTGTACACACTTCTCTGCATTTTGGCTCAAATGACCTTGTTACGGCAAAGCACTCCCGCATCCGCTCACAAGGATAGTCAAGACACTGAGCACAGTTAGAAATCCCTCTTTCCTCACAGCATTTCACCACCTGATATCTACACCAGTTCTCCGGCTTACACCCGCTACAGGCTATTTCGTCCGTAGATACAACATGATCGCGGTATCCTATTTTCATCCATAACTCAGCAGTATGGAGAAGTTCTTCCTCCGTTTTTTCATAAGGATGCTTCACATATCGCGGGCATTCAGAGCAATTGTTACCACATGCTGCAATAATCATGCTCACTGGCTTTACCCTCTTTTCTTAAACCATTCCAATTATTTGTCGCCTTTCTTTCGCTCGATTATCGACTAAAAAAATCCGCAACTGGTGAATTCAACCTTTCAACTCATTCCACTGAAATAGCTTGATTTAATTGTCTGCAGAGATAATCAGCTATTCGAGAAAAATGAGTTGGCGACATTATACCATGTTTTTAACAATATGGCAACTAGTTTTTTGAATATTTATAAATTTAATTTGAATTACAGACATATTTAGAAAATTATAAAATCTACATGTGAGAATTCTTATAAATATACGTACATATTCTGAAAAAATAGAATCTGTCCGTAAGAATTCTAGCCAGCTGACATACAGAAATAAGGCTTGCATGGTTCTGTCCGTAAAAATTCCAGACATCTTACATACAGAATTTTAAGAATAAGGTTTCTGTCTGTAATAACGCCCAGGAAGTTACATACATTTTTAAAGCTTGCTGGAATCTGTCCGTAAAAATTCCTCTCACATTGACAAATTCAAGCTTTAAGGAATATACTGAACCCGGAACCGGTTGATTTTCAGAAAAAACAGAGAAAAATAAAATGGCGATTAGATATAATTGGGCGACTCTGGGTGTCGGAGTTATTGGGCACGAGCTCGCAGAAGCGATGAAAAAGAACGGTGGAAAGCTTTATTCAGTCGGAAACAGGACATACGCGAAGGCGCAGAAGTTCGCGGAGGAGTACGGCATTGAAAAAATATACGACAAACCTGATGATATCTTTGATGACCCAGATGTGGATGTCGTTTATATTTCCACGCCGCATAATACTCATATAGAATACCTGAGAAAGGCCTTGAACGCAGGAAAGCATGTGCTCTGTGAGAAGTCGATCACACTGAATTCAGACGAGTTAACTGAGGCAGTAAATCTGGCAGAGAAAAATCATGTCGTCTTAGCCGAGGCGATGACACTTTACCACATGCCTATATATAAGAAGCTGAATGAGATCATAGAGTCAGGAAAGCTCGGAGAACTGCGGCTTATCCAGATGAATTTTGGCAGCTATAAAGAGTACAATATGGCAAACCGGTTCTTTAATAAGAATCTCGCTGGCGGAGCGATGCTCGATATCGGAGTTTACGCGCTTTCATTTGCCAGATGGTTTATGACCGAAACGCCGGACCAGATTACCTCGCAGGTAAAGTATGCTCCTACCGGAGTAGACGAGCAGGCATCGATTCTCTTGATGAATCCGAAGGGAGAAATGGCGACGGTTATTTTATCACTGCATGCGAAGCAGCCAAAGCGCGGCACGATTTCATTTGACAAGGGATATGTGGAGATCTATGATTATCCGCGCGCCGAAAAGGCTGTCATCACCTACACAGATGATGGCCACAAAGAGGAGATTGAGCTCGGAAATACAGCAGACGCACTTTTCTACGAAGTAAATGACATGGAAGAGGCGGTCACACTTATGAAAAATTCCGGAGGCACGCTTTCACCGCTCTCACCGGAAATTGACGCGATCACCCATCTGACATACACAGAGGACGTAATGCACATCATGACAAAATGCCGCAACGACTGGGGAATGAAGTACCCGGAAGAGATGTAAAATCCATGTAAACCGATTGTTTTTAAAAATGTTCGTCGACATTTGAGAATATCATAGTATAATATCAATGTAAGCGTTTACATAAATCTGATCAAAAATCAGGCCAGCACTTAAACAGGATATATATTGTGATTTCAAATATAAAATCAAAGCTCTACGACAGCTCAAAAATCGACTGGGGGAATCTGCTTTTTACAAAAAGCAAACTGTGGGCGATAATGCTGCCTCTTATCATAGAGCAGCTGCTGAACTCGTTCATGGGAATGATGGACACGACGATGGTTGCGCGGGTCGGAGATGCGGCAGTTTCGGCTGTTTCGCTCGCTGACTCGATAAATACGCTCGTAATCCAGGTCTTCGCAGCACTGGCAACCGGCGGAACTATAGTCTGCTCACAGTATTTGGGACAGGGCGATAAGAAAAATGCAAATAAGGCGGCTGCGCAGGTTGCACTGACTGTGCTTGCAATAAGTCTTGTTATTTCAGTTTTCTGCATAACACTCAGAGTTCCGCTCCTCCACCTGATTTTTGGCCAGACAGATCCGAAGGTCATGGAGTACGCTGTCTCTTATTTTTTGATCACGTCATTTTCATTTCCATTTTTTGCATTGTTCCAGGCAGGCTCGGCATTTTTCAGAGCCGGAGGCAACAGCAGATACCCGATGACGGTTTCGCTGGTCTCGAACTGCCTGAACATCGCAGGAAACGCAGTTCTTATTTTTGGATTTAAAATGGGAGTCGCCGGAGCAGCGCTTTCTACGCTGTTTTCAAGAATTTTCTGCTTTGTGGTCATTTACGCATCTCTTCGAAAGCCAAAGCAGGACATAGTCATCAGGAATTATTTTGCGATAAGACCTGACCTTAAAATGATCAAGCGAATCCTGATGATCGGCGTGCCGTCCGGAATTGAAAACGGCATGTTCCAGTTCGGAAAGCTTGCGATTCAGTCGTCAGTTTCGACACTTACTGCCGTGCAGATGTCAGCTGAGGCGATGACGGTTATTTTTGAAAATCTAAACGGTATCGCCGGCATCGGCACCGGTATCGCGATGATGACTGTCGTCGGACAGGCCATCGGCGCAGGGCGTAGGGAAGAGGCGAAGTATTACATTGTAAAAATGTCCGTCTACGCCGAGATGCTTATCATCATAAGCTGCGCCGCTGTTTACCTGCTGGCAAAGCCGGTGCTTTTGATTTCCGGGCTTTCCACTGGTGCTGTAAACTTAAGCATGTACATGCTCGGCTGGATTTCTGTCATAAAACCGATTGTCTGGACCTGCGCGTTCGTTCCGGCATACGGCATGAGGTCGGCTGGCGATGTAAAGTTCACGATGGTCGTCTCAACGCTTGTCATGTGGCTCTGCCGGGTTGTGCTCGCGACCGTGCTGATCCGCGTATTCTCATTCGGCCCGATGGCGGTCTGGATCGGTATGATGACCGACTGGGCAATCCGCGGCATCATATATATCCACCGTTTCATGAGCGGTGCGTGGCTTCGTCATAAGGTCATCTGATGAAAAAAAGAGCGGCGCTTTCGCGCCGCCCCTAGAAAGGAGAAAACTATGATTAACGAACAACTGTAATTAGTGGACTTCTATTAACAGAGGTATCAGTGAACCTCGATCATATGAGAGGTATCGGCCTCAATCTGCTTATGGTCCTTCTTTGGAAGTTCCAGAGTCAGAACACCGTTCTTGTAGCTGGCATTGATGTCCTTCTCGGTAACATCCTCGCCTATGTAGAATGTCCTGCTGACAGAACCTTCATATCTCTCTTTTCTCAGGTATTTGCCTTCATTCTTATCCTCTTTATTGACAGCCTTCTGAGCGCCAATTGTCAAATAACCATCCCTGAGCTCAACCTTTACATCATTCTTATCAAATCCAGGAAGATCAACAGCAACCTCGTACTTGTCGCCGTTCTCCTTGACATCAGTCTTCATGATGTTCTTAGCATGTCTTCCATAGAGATTCTTGTCGATATCAGGGAGCTTTGGCATCCTGAAATCAAACCAGTCATCAAAATCATCATCAAATAAACTTTCTCCAAAAATACTCGGCATAAACATACGTCATTCCTCCATTCTGTACGGCACCTGATAGCCTATCAGGCGCAAACCTCATAATCTTTGAAGTTCATCGCTTCGTCTGTTTTCATTTGAAGCACTTCGTTTCTTCTGAAACTCCTTGCTTCATCTTCTTCGTTTTCCTTTTTCCCTCACCCTTCGACTATAGTTATACTACGATTTGTTAGCACTGTCAAGAGGTGAGTGCTAATTTCACAAATTCTTCACATTTTTGGAAAAACATCATAGCACCGATTTGCAACTGAATTTTGCTATTGCATATTTATACGAATTTACTTATACTTTAACAGGAATTCGTATAAACAAAAGAGCCGGTCTGCATGACGGTTCACCACATTTTTTCAGAGAGGAAAAAAATGGACACAAAAACAGTTGCTATTAAGGATGCCAGAACTTTGGGCTGGCCGAAAATGCTGCTTCTAGGCCTGCAGCATATGTTTGCGATGTTCGGGGCGACGATCCTCGTTCCGATTTTAGTTAACGGGTATTTCAAGGGAGAGGGCATTTCCGTTCAGGTCACACTTTTCGCAGCAGGTGTAGGAACTCTGCTGTTCCATCTGATAACGAAGAGAAAGGTTCCGGCTTTCCTTGGTTCGTCGTTCGCTTTCCTCGGTGGTTTTGCCACGATTGCAAATCTAAACACCGGTATCTACAAGAATATGACCATGGGCGAAAAGGTTCCTTACGCCTGCGGCGGAATCGTGGTTGCCGGTCTTCTCTACCTGGTACTGGCTCTGATCATTAAAATCGTAGGCGTCGCAAAGGTTATGAGATTCCTTCCGCCTGTCGTAACCGGTCCTATGATCATGTGCATCGGTCTTTCACTTGCGCCTTCAGCTATCTCAAACGCTTCAACCAACTGGCTTTTAGCGCTGATCGCTCTGGCGGTGATCATCATTTTCAACGTCTGGGGCAAGGGTATGTTCAAAATCATCCCTATCCTGATGGGCGTTGTGATCTCATATGTCTGCGCCATCATATTTAACGCGGCCGGAATGACAAACGCCGACGGCTCAGCTATCCTTGATTTCTCAAGTGCTGCGTCAGCAAAGCTCGTTTCAGTTCAGCCGTTCGTTCTCTGCAAATTCGACCTGACTGCCATCCTCGTTATGGCTCCTATTGCCATCGCCACAATGATGGAGCACATCGGCGATATCACAGCCATTTCTGCAACTGTCGGTGAGAATTTCATCGAGGATCCAGGTCTTCACAGAACCCTTATCGGTGACGGTCTCGCAACCGCACTTGCCGGCGCTATCGGCGGTCCTGCAAACACGACCTACGGTGAAAATACCGGTGTCCTCGAGCTTTCAAGAGTCCATGATCCAAGAGTCATCAGACTTGCGGCTCTCTACGCCATTATCCTCAGCTTCTCACCGAAGTTCGCTGAAATCATCGGCTCTCTGCCGGCTTCAATAATCGGCGGCATCAGCTTTATCCTCTACGGTATGATTTCCGCTATCGGTGTCAGAAATGTCGTAGAAAATCAGGTCGACCTGACCAAGTCAAGAAACCTGATCGTTGCAGCCGTAATCCTCGTAACCGGCCTCGGCTTCTCAGATGGACTTACATTCGAGATCGGCGGTGTTTCAATCACACTTACAGGACTTGCTCTCGCAGCCATCTTCGGTATCGTCTTAAACGCCATTCTTCCTGGAAAGGACTACAAGTTCCCGAGTTCAAAGGATGACGAGGACAACTCACAGCTGTCAGATATCTCGATGTAATAAAAAACTGAGTCCGTCATTTTACGGACTCGATTAAACTTTCTTTGAAAAATATAAGAGTCCGTTGTTTCACGACAAGGGACTTGAGATTCTCGACGTGCCTTGCAACCAGTTCGCCAGCCAGACACCAGGAACCGATGAAGAGGTCCACGAATTCTGCACCCTGAAATACAACACAAAGTTCGACCAGATGAAGAAGAGCGATGTCAATGGTGCCAATGCGCTTGACCTGTACAAATATCTCAAGAGCCAGAAGACTTTCGAGGGATTCGGCAAGGGACCAAAGGCTCTTCTTATGAGCACTATGCTTAAGAAAATCGATCCTGATTACAAGAATAACTCCGAGATCAAGTGGAATTTCACCAAATTCCTCATTGACCGCGAGGGAAATGTCATTGCCCGCTTCGAGCCAACCGCCGATATGAAGGATGTGCGCGCAGCAGTCGAGAAGCTGATCTGATATTTTTATCCTGACTATACAGCGAAAAGCAGCGGAATGCGATGGGCACTCCGCTGCTTTTTTCATGCTCTAAGCCTTTAAAATCTTTTTCTTACTGTCAAAATACACGCAGTCGCCCTCGTTTATGTCCTTATCATACAATTCCTTATCGGGAATCTTCTTAGAAATCTCCTGACCGTCTTCAGCTTTTAAAACTACTCTGTCCATAGCCACGTAGTCGTCAGCTCTGTCCTCACAGCCATAATCCGGCTCTAAAATCCGCTCCACAATGTACTTCAATCAAAGACCTCCAAAAAAATCTGCTCCATAATCACCTCAAATAAAGGCTTGCCTTTCGGCAAGCCTACATTCATGTAAATAATATTTAACGTCTAAGTCCCGTCGTTTCCGAAGGTTTCATATACACTTTAATAGTTCTCAGCGCGTACCTCGAAATAAGACTGTGGATGCTTGCATACAGGGCAGATGTCCGGTGCTTCGGTACCTACTACGATGTGACCGCAGTTTCTGCACTCCCAGACCTTTACCTCACTCTTCTTGAAGACTTCCTGTGCCTTAACGTTCTGAAGGAGCTTTCTGTAGCGTTCCTCATGAGTCTTCTCTATCGCGGCAACACCACGGAACTGCTCTGCGAGCTCATGGAATCCTTCTGCATCCGCATCCTTTGCCATACGGTCATACATATCGGTCCACTCGTAATTCTCGCCGTCTGCGGCAGCCTCCAGATTTTCCGGAGTATCGCCTAAGAGTCCAAGCGCCTTGAACCAGAGCTTCGCGTGCTCCTTCTCATTATCCGCTGTTTTTAAAAACAGAGCGGCAATCTGCTCATAGCCTGCCTTCTTTGCAACTGAGGCAAAGTAAGTGTACTTGTTTCTCGCCTGCGACTCACCCGCAAAGGCCTCCCAAAGGTTCTTCTCCGTCTTTGTCCCGGCATACGGATTCTTCTCATTCAACGGTACAAAAACATCTGTCTTGTGGCACTTCGGGCACTCCTTTGGCGGCTCATCTCCTTCATAGATATAACCGCAGACCTTACATACATACTTCATCAAAGTTCCTCCTTTCGCGTAGCGTTTCATGCTTTTCCGCAAATAAATGCTGTCAGATCGATGCTGAATGATTTCAGCTCCTAAGTAATATTTTAACACGAGCGCAAAACTGAGGCAACAGTTTTATTTTCAGCATGATCACTAGTAAGCAAGCTAGGGGATTCCAATAATCCCCTGCATCCCTCCTCTATCTGATCTGCACACAGCGCAAATCTTCTGGTATACCAGGGATCCTCTATCTTTGCATCCGGTGTGTCCGTGTATTCCATCAGATAATGCACCTTATGACACGGATCGTCACCAAGGATAAGTCTCATATAATACATGTTCTCTTCGTCCATTCCGATTATCAGATCATATTTTTCATAATCACTTTTCCTAAGCTGCCTTGCTCTATGATCTCCGATAGGGATCCCTTTGTTTTCAAGTACTGATTTGCAAGCCTTCCTGTGCTTCTGTTCCTCTGGCACTAATCCATCTTCTTTTTCATCTTCTCATGAAAGATTCGGGCTTCGATGAAGTCTTCCGATATCGTCTCAAAGTCAATGTGACATTGTCCATTAAATTGTCCATTCTCTTCTACTTTAATACATATTTTGATGATCTACCCGCCCCAACAATTTCGATATTTTCTTCTTTTCTCATTTTATCCAGAGTGTATCGTGCCTGTCTACGACTAAATCCACAGAGTTCCCGTACCTTCTCATTACTTAGTGTATGCTGATTAACCGCATTTTCAGCAATCAGCAGGTTATACCGCGGAAA
>SAMEA3663052__coassemble_491_pt1 | contig 26374 bp, 22 predicted proteins | sample SAMEA3663052__metabat2_low_PE_012 | metagenome-assembled genome bin SAMEA3663052 (sample SAMEA3663052) | pig gut metagenome | biome: pig gut; feature: pig-associated habitat; material: faeces | place: France | collected 2012 | reverse complement strand
TTTCCGCGGTATAACCTGCTGATTGCTGAAAATGCGGTTAATCAGCATACACTAATTACTGCATCGTTTAATACGGCAGAAAGTGACAGAGAACCTGGAAGGGTAATGGTAGAACTTTACAGTGCGGATGGTACTACCGACCTTTCGGATACTTCCTACCAAAAGCTTGATGACCAGGAGAAACTTCGCATTACAGGGTTCCTTACAGGATTTTCGTTATGCTTTGATCAGATAGAAGGACACAAGGCAGATCTGAGGTGTGGCCTTGGACCGTATGTAATTGATAAAGAAAAGAAAGCTGAAATACAGCCTGAAGCTGGAACAGCCACAAATGGAAGGACAGGAACTATAGTTTTATCCTGCCTTCTTTCGGGAATATATGATTCGGATTTCCCTGTAAAAGACGATCGGATTACTTCTAAGACACCAGAAGTGACAGAATTTTACTGGAGAGAACCACAGGAATTTACGACAGCGCCGCTGACTTTTGAAGAGGACAGGTGCCGGATATTCTGGAATAAAAAGGAAATCACGGCCGGTCTTAAGCAGATTGGTTATAGAGACCGTGACAAAGATGGGTATAAGAAGATTATATATGATAAAGACAGGATTATAAGGATATATAGTGAAGATCATACTTTTTATGCTGTATGGGATACGAACTTTTCTATGATTTTTGATGGGAATGGACAGACAAATGGTGTCCAAAATTATACAAGAGAACCTGTAGATGGAACCTTTGTATTTGATGGAAATACTGGACCTGACGGGACCTATGATGAGTATTTCATAAAAAGTATCACGAGAAAAAAGTTCGATTATGAGAGTATGACTGACAGGATATATCAGCACCAGACATCATTTCAGGGCTTTAGCTTTGATAAGAATGCCATATATAAAGATGATGGGGTATACTGCAAAGGAGACAAGCTGCATGGACCATCTGAAATAGTATCGGATGAAAGCTTTATAGAGGAATATCCTAACTTTGGGGCGTTGTCATTTTATATTTATGCTGTGGAGAAGGGCCAGGTATCAATCGATAATGGTAAGGCATCTCTCAGAATATATGCAGTATGGGATGAGTACCCTGTTCTTACTGCATATGACAGTTCGTTTTATGCGGATGAATTATCAGATGAGTCAGCTGTACTTGATAAACTGCTTTCAGAGAAATCTGTCACAGCATCTGACTATGAGGATGGAGACATAGATAGAAAATACATCAAAGTCTATACAGACCCTATAAAGAAGATATTCTCTGTAGATGCCTTAAAGCAGATGGGAGATTCTGGCAGTGTAAGCGTCTACTATTCGGTTACTGATAAAAATGATGCCGACCTTAAGAGATTTAAACAGAATCTTTCAGTGGCTCAGGCAAAGGTCTACGTAATGAGTGATGATGCAGAGGATACAACGGATGATATACCTGATTCGACAGATAGAGGAAATGCAGGAACATCTTCAGATACTTTTTACAGTGCACCTATATATGTAAGAGCTGTTTCTTCAGCTGATTTAGACAGCCTTGAAGCGAAGTCTGTCTGGAGAGAGGAAAGCTACAGGAAGCTTTTAGGACAGGCAGCAGGAGAAGAATCACAAGCCACTGAAAAGTGGGTCTTTGGTTCTGATGATATCATCCGTTCTAAAGAGTTTTTATATAACAAGAATTGTGATGCACTTACCTGGAGAAATGAATTTATAGCAAATTGTGTTATGGATGAAAAGACGGCTGAAAATCAGAAGAACAAGCCTCTTATAGTAAATGAAGGACTTTCTTCGCTGCATCTGACCTGGGATATTAAATCAGAAATCGACACTACTGAGATTACGCTCTCACAGTGGGGAGATTCAAGTATAAAAACAATAGAGCGTAAAACAAATCAGAAGATGCGCTCTGGAATAGTATTTTCAGATCTTAAGCCAGATGAGCATTATCTGGTGACAGCTGATTTTTATTATCGCGGCAAAAAGCTGATGACCTGCAAGGAGACAGTCCATACAAAAAAACTTGATAAACCTGAAGTATCAGTATACAAAAATGATAACGGGGATGATATGAAACTTCGGCTGTCATTTGAAAAAGACTCCAGGGCAAGAAAGTACATAATTGAAAGGAAATGTTTAAAAGGAGCAGTATCTGAGGGCTATAAGGTCATAAAGGAAATAGATGAATTCACTGAGAATGAGAATGGTGAGAAGTATTTTGACTCTGATGTTATCACATATCATACTGCGATAGGAGATGAGGGCGTTTACAGATATCGTGTCAAGGCGTTAGGCAGCAGGCTTTCGCGTGATGAACTAACTGAGCAGAGTGAGTATTCGAATGAGATAGAGACAGCATTTCTGAAAAAACCTGATATCAGTTCAACTGAGGCTGGCTGCAGGTCTATCCGGGTGCATCTTAAAGAACAGACAGCAGCAGATTTTGTCCGTATCTATTATCAGACAAAGACAGGAGAGAGACACTATATGGATTTAGAGCCTGACAAAGAAAATGCGTGTATTATTTCTAAATTGATGAGTGATGATACGATCTATTCAATAACCGCAGAGGCACATGTCATTTCTTCAGATGGCGGAAAGGAGTATACGAGCCGAAAGTCAGAAGTAGTAGAAGAGAAAACACTGAAGCTGACGGCACCAAAGCTCCTGTATAAAAAACAAAAGGATATCTACACAGGAGAAGGTATAAGGCTTGTCTTTCAGTTTGATAAAAATGCAGACTTTTATCAGGTGAAGGAAGACCTTCTATATCCGGAGAAGAGCAAAGGAGAATATGATACAGTAGATACAAGTCCGGTGGAGCCAGGGGAAGATATTTCGTCAGATGCAGAAATTTCTTCAGAGATAGATGGGAAGGCATCAGACGAATTGGATGTGGATGAAACGGAAGTTTCGGCTGCTGAGAGAATTGAAAATAGTGAAGTTTCATATGCCCAGTATTATAGAGAAGGAGGAGACAGCAGGGTATCAGAATACACAGTCAGGTCGGTCTACAGGACACTTGATGATAAAGAATTTTATATTGAATCTGATACGGTAAGAGCAGCATTCATAAAGAAGCAGGAAACAAGCAGTAAGAAAATAGAGCGTGGAAGCACGCTTACAGAGCAGCTAACACCTGATGAGAATGCAAGCGTTTATCTGATAACAATGCAGAATGGCAACACAGAAGAAACCATCTATATCCCTTCAGACAGAACGAATATTATACTCTATTCTCCGAACAGTTCCCGTATAGTTACTTCGAAGAGAACTGTTTTGATATATGATGGAGTGGAATACAAGGGATTTTGTTAAAAACAAAAGGACGAAAAATTTTGTAAGGTGGTATTTGTAGAAGTTTTTCTGGGTGACGACATCAAATAAAAACTGTGCTATACTAAAGGGGCAAAATGCCCCTTTACTTATACATATTCAGACGTACTGATGTTCAGGAACACAGGAGAACAGAATGGTAGTTATACAGATTATATTATTAGTTATTCTTTTAGCCCTCTCTGCATTCTTTTCATCGTCAGAGACAGCGCTTACAACAGTCAGCCGGTTTAAAATCCGTACTATGGCAAACGAGGGTGACTCACGCGCTAAAATGGTTCAGAAGGTGACAGCAAATACACAGAAAATGCTCTCAGCTATTCTGATAGGAAATAATGTCGTGAATATCTCAGCTTCGTCACTTGCCACTGTACTGTTCATGGATCTGTTTGGAAGCTCTGGCGCTGGAATAGCGACAGGAGTAATGACACTTCTTGTTTTGATTTTTGGAGAGATAACACCGAAAAATATGGCAAGCCGTCAGGCGCTCAAGATGTCGCTTCATGTAGCTGGAATCATCTATGCGCTCACTGTAGTGCTCACACCTGTCATATTTATCGTCAATAAGATCTGTGGATTTATCATGAAGCTTGTAGGAGCAGATAAGGACGATAAGAAGTCACAGATGACAGAGGCTGAATTCCGTACGATAGTAGACGTCGGAAACGAGAGCGGAGCGATAGAGAATGAAGAGAAGGATTACATCAACAACCTCTTTGATTTTTCAGATACAGAGGTAAAGGAGCTGATGATCCCGAGAATCGATGTTACGATGATTAACGTCAACTGGTCATACTCTAAGGTCAGAAGTGTTTTTCTCGATGAGATGTACACGAGAATCCCAGTTTATGACACAGATACTGACCATGTAGTTGGTATTCTGAACATGAAGGATCTCCTGAAGCGGAATGAGGGAGAACAGTTTTCCCTGAGAAGCTATCTCAGAAAGCCGTTTTTTACTTACGAGTTTAAAAACGCAGATGAGCTTTTTAACCAGATGCGAAGAAAGCGGATACATATGGCAATAGTCCTCGATGAGTATGGCTCTGTCTCAGGAATAGTCACACTTGAGGATCTTCTTGAGGAGCTTGTCGGAGATATTCAGGATGAGTATGACGAGAGAGAGGAGACAGAGCTTACTCAGACGGCACCAGGTGAGTACAGCGTGATTGGTTCTATGAATCTTGACGACCTCTCAGAAGCTATTGGCTTAAAGCTCGAATCAGAAGATTACGATACGATAGGTGGATATCTGCTCGGACTTTTTGACCATCTGCCAAGGAAGGGAGAGAGATATGTATCTAAAGAAGGGGTTATTTTTACAGTACAGGAAGTAAAGCATAGAAGGATTGAAAAAGTAAGTATCAGGATCCCACAGCCTGAAAATGGCGATGCAGAAGATTAAAAAAATCACACGTTCACTGTTCACAGTGGCTGAAATTTGGTATAATCAGATGGTTATGAAAATAAAAAATAAACTGTTTACTATTTTATCATTTGTACTGATATTCTCGCTGGCAATTCCTATGACCGGCTGCGGAAAAAAACGGAAGCAGGAAGATTATAAGAGAGATGGCATAGAAGCCATGAAGCAGGAGAACTATGATAAGGCATTAAAGGATTTCTCCAATGCCCTTTCACAGTCTACGACTGTTGGAGATGAGGAGAAAGATATTGCCCTCTACAAGGCAACTGCTCAGTACAAGCTTGGAAAAAATGACGATGCTTTACAGACGCTCAAGGGTCTTCTTGAGTTTGATTCAAAGGATGAGAAGGCGCTTTATCTGAGCGGACTTATCTACTGCAATACTGGAGACGAGGATAAGGCTCTGTCGTATCTTAAAAAGGCTTCATCTATTTCAAAGGACTCAGAGCTTTATGAGAATGCGTACCTTTCACTGATAAACGCTGGAATGCGTGAAGCAGCAGATAAATTTTATGAAAAAATGCCAAAGGATGCCAAGGCTTCGAAGGAGGTAATGAGGCTTAAAGTCAAAAGCTGTGAGGAAGACGGTGATTTTTCAAATGCACTTGAATATGCGAACAACTACCTTGAGCAGTATCCTGATGATGAGGACATGAAAAAGGAGAGCGAGTTCCTTACTACTGCGCTGATGAGCAGTGACGACATTAATAAGCTTTATGAAGAGACTTCAAGTGATGGTAAGACTGATACAGGAAGCTCAGACAAAAGCTCAACAGATAGTTCTTCGGAGAATAACTGATGAAGATTATTATAAAAAACGGACGAATTTTAAATCCGGCTGACAGCATGGATACTGTTGCCGATCTCCTGGTCGAAGATGGCAGGGTAGTGCGGATTGCGCCGATGATCCTTGATACTGATGTTGATCAGATCATTGATGCAGCAGGCTGTTATGTAATGCCAGGCTTTATTGATATGCACGTGCATTTAAGAGACCCTGGACAGACACAGAAGGAAACGATTGATACAGGAATTGAGGCTGCTGCAAATGGCGGTTTTACGACAATAGTTGCCATGGCAAATACCTCACCTGTTGTCGATAATGTAGATACTTACAAGTATGTCTGTGACAAGGCCGAAAAACACGGTAAAGTCACTGTACTTCAGGCAGGCTCTATTACAAAGGGACTTGCAGGGGAAGAACTCTCAGACCTGAAAGGCCTTATTGCAGCAGGCTGCAGGGTATTTTCAGAGGATGGAAAAAGTGTCATGAACTCTGCTCTTATGAGAAGGGCCATGAAGATTATAAAGGATGCAGGTGGAGTTATACTTGACCACTGCGAGGACAAGCCGCTTGTTGAGGGTGGCGTTGTGAATATGTCTGAGTCAGACAGGCTTGGAGTTGCTGGCATTTCAAACGCAGTAGAGGATATCATAGCGGTAAGAGATATAATGCTTGCCAAAGAGACAGGCGTATGGCTTCATCTCTGTCACTGTTCCACGGCAGGCGCAGAGCAGTATCTTTACAGGGCAAAGCAGGAAGGTATTCGTGTAAGTGGAGAGGTATGCCCGCATCACTTTACACTCAGCTGTGAGGATATTCCTGATAAGAACGATGCCAACTATAAGATGAACCCTCCACTTCGTACCAGAGCAGATGTAGCTGCCTTAAGAGACGGACTGGCAAAGGGAGTATTTGACTGCATAAGTACTGACCATGCTCCGCATACAGCAGAGGAGAAATCAAGAGGCTTTGAGAAGGCACCGTTTGGAATAGTTGGCCTTGAGACAGCGGCTGCACTTACGAATTCAGTTCTTGTAAACGGAGGATACCTGACTCCTATTCAGATGGCTGAAAAAATGAGTTTTAATCCTTCAAGAATTCTTGGAATAGAAAGAGGCGATATCAGCGTAGGAAATGTAGCAGATATCGTGGTATTTGATCCGAAGGAGATCTGGACAGTAAGACCTGAGGAGTTTAAGAGTATGGGAAGAAACACGCCGTTTGCGGGCAAGAAGCTTACAGGACGTGTAAAGGCAGTATTACATCAGGGAGTTATCACAAAGCAGTAGAAAGGACATACGATGATTGAGAAACTGATCTCTGAGATTCATAAAAAGGAAGCACCTATAGTAGTTGGGCTCGATCCGAACCTTGCATTTGTGCCATCGTTTATAAAGAAGACTGCAATCGAGGAAAATGGAGAAACACTAGAAGCAGCAGCTGGCGCCATACTTGCTTTTAATAAGGCAATTGTTGACGCTGTTTATGATCTGATACCGGCAGTAAAGCCACAGATAGCTATGTATGAGCAGTTCGGAATTCCTGGACTTATAGCATATAAGGAGACAGTTGATTACTGTAAGAGTAAAGATCTTTTTGTTATTGCAGATGTAAAGCGTGGTGATATCGGATCGACTTCTCAGTCTTATGCGATATCACATTTAGGAAAGATTGAAGTCGGAAAGAAAAAGATTCCTGTGTTCGATGCAGATTTTGCCACAGTAAATCCGTATCTCGGAACAGATGGTGTAAAGCCGTTTGTAGATGTCTGCAAGGAAGAGGACAAGGGAATCTTTGTACTTGTAAAGACATCGAATCCATCCAGTGGAGAATTCCAGGACAAAAAGATTGGTAAGAATACGCTCTATGAGATGGTAGGAGATAAGGTCGAGGAATGGGGCAGTGACTTACGTCACGGACAGTATTCCGATGTTGGAGCAGTAATCGGAGCCACTTATCCGGAGATGGGAGCAGAGCTTAGGAAGAGGCTTCCTCATACCTTCATTCTTGTTCCTGGCTATGGAGCACAGGGAGGAAAGGGAGAAGACCTTAAAGGATTTTTTGATAAGAACGGTGATGGAGCTATAGTAAACTCCTCACGCGGAATTATAGCGGCATACACAAAGACTGGCTATGAGAAGTATGGAGAGAAGCACTTTGCTGATGCTTCAAGAGCAGCAGTTCTTGATATGAAGTATGATCTGAAGAAATCTATAGGCTGAGGCCAAGTGGTTTAGGAGAAGATTCATGGATGAAAAGAAGAAAAGGGAAACAGCGTTTATCATAAGGCAGGAGGAAGTAGCGAAGAATATTTTTTCAATGTGGATAAACACTCCTTCTTCCCAGATTGCAAAACCGGGACAGTTTTTAAATCTGTTCTGTCACGATGGAAGCAGGCTGATGCCACGCCCTATCTCTATCTGCGAGATAGACAGACTCCGCGGTTCCCTTAGAATTGTCTACAGAGTATCGGGAGAGGGTACAAGAGAGTTTTCAAAGCTTTCATCAGGTGAGACGATCGATTTCATCGGACCTCTTGGAAATGGCTTTCCTATTGACATCCCTCAGAAGGATGCAATGATAATTGGTGGCGGTATAGGAATACCTCCTATGCTTGAGCTGGCAAAGGAATTCCCCCACAGCTGTAAGATTGTTTTGGGATATAACGACTATCCTTTCCTCAAAGAAGAGTTCGAGAGAACAGGTTCAAAAGTATACGTGGCTACTGAGAACGGAAGCTACGGAACAAAGGGAACCGTAGTTACTGCCATCATGGAGAATTACCTAAAGGCTAATGTCATCTTTGCATGCGGACCACTTCCGATGCTTCGCGCTGTAAAGCAGTTTGCTTTAGCCAGAGGTATAGAGTGCTACATCTCCATGGAAGAGAGAATGGCCTGCGGTGTAGGAGTCTGCTTAGGCTGCACAGTCGATACTGTAGATGTTAATGGACACCTGAATGTGAAGAAGGCCCGTGTCTGCAAGGATGGCCCTGTATTTAACGCAAAGGAGGTTATCATCTGATGAGTAAACCTGATATGACGACAGACCTTGGGTTTGTTCAGCTTAAAAATCCTGTGATGACAGCCAGCGGAACCTTTGGCAGCGGAGAAGAGTATTCTGAGTTTATAGATATATCAAAGATTGGAGCTGTAGTAACAAAGGGAGTTTCAAATGTCCCATGGGACGGAAATCCTTCGCCGCGAGTTGCAGAAACACCTTCAGGAATGCTTAACGCTATTGGACTTGAGAATCCTGGAGTCGATGTCTTCCTAAAGCGTGACCTGCCTTTCCTTAAGAAGGCTGGCGCAACGATTGGCGTAAATGTCTGCGGACATACAGAGGACGAGTACGTAGATGTAGTAAAGAAGCTTACAGATGAGGCAATAGCCTTTCTAGAGATTAATATCAGCTGCCCGAATGTTAAAGCGGGGGCACTTGCTTTTGGGACGGATCCAGTTGAGGTAGAGAAGATCACAAGCCTGATTAAGAAAAATACAGACAAGCCTGTCGTGATGAAGCTTACTCCAAATGTCACAGACATAAAGGAGATTGCTAAGGCAGCTGAGGCTGGTGGTGCCGATGGTATCTCTCTTATAAATACCATCACTGGAATGAAGATAAATATCGAAAGACAGACCTTTGTCCTTGCAAATAAGACAGGGGGCTTGAGTGGCCCCGCTGTACATCCGATAGCTGTAAGAATGGTATATGAGGCATCAAATGCTGTAAAGATTCCTGTTATCGGAATGGGAGGTATCTCCACCTGGCAGGATGCAGTAGAGATGATGCTTGCAGGAGCAAGTGCTGTAGCAGTCGGAGCAGCAAACTTCTATAATCCGAACAGCACGATAGATATTATAGACGGTATCGAGAAGTACATGGATGACCATGGCATTGAAAAAATAAAAGACATTGTTGGCGCAGTACATTAAGGAGCAGACGTGGAACAGTACAAGGAAGAATTCATTCATTTTATGATTGACTGCAAGGTCCTGAAATTTGGAGACTTTGTGACAAAGAGCGGCAGAAAGACACCATTTTTTGTAAATACAGGCTTTTACAGAACAGGCTCACAGCTTAAGAAGCTTGGAGAGTACTATGCGAGAGCAATAGTAGACAGCTTTGGCAGTGATTTTGACATACTGTTCGGACCTGCCTACAAGGGTATTCCTCTTTCAGTTGCAGCTTCTATAGCACTTAGCGAAAACCATGGTATAGACTGTGGCTACTGTGCTAACCGAAAGGAAGCAAAGGATCATGGCGAGAAGGGAATCCTTCTTGGCTCTCCAATAAATGATGGCGATAAAGTCATAATTATCGAGGATGTGACTACAGCCGGCACATCGATAAGGGAGACTTACCCTATCATAAAGGGTGTGGCAGATGCAGAGGTCAAGGGACTTGTAGTCTCAGTAGACCGTATGGAGAGAGGCACCGGCAAAAAGAACGCTCTTGCTGAGATAGCCGATGAGTTCAGCATGAAGACGACCTCGATTGTTACTATGGCTGAGGTAGTAGAGTGTCTTTATAACAAGCCATATAAGGGTGAAGTTATTATAGATGATGCCATGAAGAAGAGAATTGACGACTACTACAAGGAGTACGGTGCATTGGAATGAAAAACAGCACGCGTGAGAAAGCAAAGAAAGCTATCGGGGTGATACTTTTTATCATCTATGTGATAGCGATGTGCTACATACTGTTTTTCATGGACTGGAGGAGCAGAAATACAGGAGGAGCATTAAGGTACAACGCAGTGCCTTTTCATGAGATAAAGAGATTTATCGGAATGCTCGACAGGTATCCGTATATAGCACTGATGAACCTGCTCGGGAACATTGTTATATTCGTTCCGTTTGGAGCTCTTCTTACTTTTTTCAGGAGAAAAGAGCGCGCAATAGTGCTTCAGATCACTCTGTTGTCATTTTTTCTCTCGTGTTCTATTGAGCTGATCCAGCTTTTTACGAGAGTAGGCAGCTGCGATGTCGATGACGTAATCTTAAATACAGTAGGAGGCTTTATAGGAAGCCTTATCTATTACATACATTATCATTGGAGGAATAATAGATGAGCCGCGTTCAGATGAAGCGCAGAAAAAAAAGAGAAAAAGGCTCTGCGTCTGTCAGGTCATTAATCTGCGCATTCTCAGGGCTGGCCGGAATTATTTTTCTTGTTTACGCAGTATATGAGGCAGCGGTAAAAGAACAGATGCCAAGGATGGTCACAGGACTTGCGATGATATTTTTCTTTTGTGGTTTGATAGAGTTAGTCTTTGGAATACGTTCAGCGAAGATTCCAGGGCATTCAGTTTCATCAAAGGTCTGGGGTATACTTCTTCCAGCTGTTTCATTGGCAGGGTATATGGTGATGTACTTAGTCGGGCTCTACAGAGTTCTTTAATTGGCAGTATGGGATTCATAGAATTCCCTTTTTATAAACAAGCAGAAAAAGAAAGGATTACAAATGGCACAGGTAGGTATTGTAATGGGAAGTGATTCGGATCTTCCTATAATGGCAAAGGCAGCAGACATTCTCGATAAGCTCGGAATCACATATGAGATGAATGTGATCAGTGCTCACAGAGAGCCGGATGAATTTTTCGAATATGCAAAGTCGGCTGAGGAAAGAGGCATTAAGGTCATCATCGCAGGAGCCGGAAAGGCAGCACATCTTCCTGGCATGTGCGCAGCACTTTTCCCAATGCCTGTAATTGGTATTCCGATGAAGACATCAGACCTTGGCGGAGTTGATTCACTTTATTCTATAGTTCAGATGCCGACAGGAATTCCTGTAGCGACAGTTGCCATCAATGGCGGCGCAAATGCCGGAATTCTTGCAGCAAAGATCCTTGCAGTTTCAGATCCGCAGCTTCTGAAGAAGGTTAAGGCTTATTCAAATGATCTGAAGGAGCAGGTAAAGGCAAAGGATAAAAAGCTTAACGAGATTGGTTATAAAGAATACATTAAGGAGCAGTAAATGGATTACAAGAATTCCGGAGTTGATATTGAGGCAGGATACAAGTCAGTCGAACTGATGAAAAAGTACGTAAAGGAGACTGTCCGTCCTGAGGTATTAGGCGGTATCGGAGGCTTTTCCGGTGCATTTGACCTTAAAAAAATTAAAGAGATGGATGACCCTGTCCTCCTCTCAGGAACTGATGGCTGCGGCACAAAGGTAAAGCTGGCTTTCCTTATGGATAAGCACGATACGATTGGTATCGATGCAGTAGCTATGTGTGTAAACGATGTAGCCTGTGCCGGCGGAGAGCCTTTATTTTTCTTAGACTATATCGCCTGCGGTAAGAATTACCCTGAGAAGATTGCTTCAATCGTTAAGGGAGTTGCAGAGGGCTGCAAGCAGTCTGACTGCGCGCTGATCGGTGGAGAGACAGCAGAGCATCCGGGTCTCATGCCGGAAGATGAGTACGATCTCGCAGGATTTTCTGTCGGAATAGCAGACCGGAAAGACCTGATCACAGGTGAGGACATCCACGACGGAGACGTGCTTATCGGACTGGCTTCTACAGGTGTCCATTCAAACGGATTCTCCCTTGTCAGGAATGTATTCGAGATGACAAAGGAATCCCTCAACACTGCCTATGATGAGCTTGGCGGAAAGAAGCTCGGAGATGTGCTGATAGCACCTACGAGGATATATGTGCATGCACTTAAAGCCATAAAGGCAGCAGGCATAAAGGTACACGGAGTAAGCCATATTACTGGCGGCGGATTCTATGAGAATGTACCTAGAATGCTTCACGACGGAGTAAAGGCTGTCATCGAGAAGGACTCATATCCGATGCTTCCTATTTTCCCTCTGATGCAGAAGAAGGGTGACATCGACGAGCATGTGATGTACAACACTTTCAATATGGGAATCGGAATGGTGATCGCTGCTGAGAAGTCAGATGCCGATGCTGTGATAAAGGCAGCTGAAAGCACTGGAGATAAGGCCTATGTTATCGGACATATCGAGGCAGGCGAGAAGGGAGTTACTCTATGCTAAAGCTCGCAGTCCTCGTATCAGGCGGCGGTACAAACCTGCAGGCAATTCTCGATGCAATCGACAGAGGAAACAATGGAGAGTTAGGTCTCTCGAAGCTTGTTGAAGAGGATACTGACCTGACTCCGTCGGAGATCTGCGGACAGGAAAGCGTTGCAGCCATTAATGATGCTGAGGTTTCGATAGTTATTTCAAATAACCCTGATGCCTATGCGCTTGAGCGTGCTAAAAAGCACGGTGTCAAGGCTGAGTGCATAAGCCCTAAGTCGTTCGAAAAGAGAGCCGATTTCAACAAGGCACTTTTAGATAAACTATTAGAGGAAAAAGTAGACCTCATAGTTCTTGCAGGTTTTCTTGTGGTTATACCTCCTGAAATCGTTGAAGCATTCCCGAACAGGATAATAAATATCCATCCTTCGCTTATTCCGTCTTTCTGCGGAAAGGGATTCTATGGACTTCATGTCCATGAGGGTGTCTTGGAAAGAGGCGTAAAGGTAAGCGGTGCCACGGTACATTTTGTTGATTCGGGAACAGATACAGGCCCTGTGATCATGCAGAAGGCTGTCTATGTAAGGCAGGACGATACGCCAGAAACACTTCAGAGAAGGATCATGGAGCAGGCAGAGTGGAAGCTTCTGCCAGGTGCAATCGATCTGATCGCACATGATATGATCACAGTTGAGAACAGAGTTGTAAAAATCAAGGAGCACAAATGAAGGTATTAGTCATTGGAAGCGGTGGAAGAGAGCATGCTATCTGTACAGCAGTGGCAAAGAGCCCACGAGTTGATAAAATTTACGCAGCACCTGGAAATGCCGGAATAGCACAGATAGCTGAGTGTGTACCTATTGGAGCAATGGAGTTTGACAAGCTTGTAGCCTTTGCTAAGGAAAAGTCTATTGACTTTACTATCGTAGGTATGGACGATCCGTTAGTAGGCGGCGTAGTAGACGAATTCGAGAAGGCAGGCCTAAAGGTATTCGGACCTAGGAAAAATGCGGCTATCCTCGAGGGAAGCAAGGCTTTTTCAAAGGATCTGATGAAAAAATACGGTATCCCTACTGCAGACTACGAGACCTTTAATGATCCAAAGGATGCGTTGGAGTATTTGAAGACCGCGAAGATCCCTATCGTCTTAAAGGCCAGCGGACTTGCACTCGGTAAGGGAGTTCTTATCTGTGAGACCAGAGAAGAGGCCTATGAGGGTGTTAAGACTCTTATGGAGGATAAGAAGTTCGGAGAAGCCGGAGACACTATAGTTATCGAGGAGTTCATGACAGGCCCTGAGGTTTCAGTCCTCTCATACACTGATGGTAAGACTATCCAGCTGATGAGCTCTGCAATGGACCACAAGAGAGCAGGAGACGGTGACACCGGTCTTAACACCGGAGGTATGGGTAATATCAGCCCGTCACCTTACTATACCGCGGAGGTAGATAAGTTCTGTAAGGAGCATATCTATCAGAAGACAGTTGACGCTATGGCAGCTGAGGGCAGACCGTTCGTAGGAGTTATTTTCTTTGGACTTATGCTTACTGCTGACGGTCCTAAGGTACTTGAGTACAACTGCCGTTTCGGTGATCCTGAGGCTCAGGTCGTTCTGCCGAGACAGAAGACAGATATCATCGATGTAATGGAGCACTGTGTAGATGGTACTCTGGACCAGATAAAGGTTGAGTATGATGACAATGCAGCAGTATGTGTTATCCTTGCAAGCAATGGTTACCCGGTTAAGTATGACAAGGGATTTCCTATTACAGGTCTCGATGATCCTCGCTTCGATGGAAAAGAGTATTTCTGCTTCCATTCAGGCACAAAGTTTGCGGATGATGGAAAGACTATCCTTACGAATGGTGGTCGTGTCCTGGGAATCACGGCTATCGGAAAGGACTTAAAGGAAGCCCGCTCTAAGGCCTATGCAGCTACAGACTGGGTAAACTTCGAGAATAAGTATATGCGTCACGATATCGGTCACGCAATCGACGAGGTCTGATAACTAAGAAAAAAACAGATAACGGCACAGATTTTTATCTGTGCTGTTTTTAAAAAGGAAAACTATTATGGAATTACCAAAGGATCCTGCGATGCTTCTTTCAATCGTGAATATGCAGCTCAGGGATAAGGAGCCGTCACTTTCAATGCTTGCCGGAAAGTTTCAGACAAGTGAGGAAGAGATAAAAAAGAAGCTCGCCTCGATTGGATATAGTTACGATCAAAAAACAAATCAGTTTGTATAATGGCAGTAAGAGATGATATACGGGCGCAGCGCGAAAAGCTTAAGGGTGCGCCGTTAAAGAAAAAATTAAGCTATTTTTTTTATTACTATAAGATCCATCTGATTGTAGCTGCTGTTATTATTGTAGCTCTAATCTGGATTATTAACAGACAGCTGAATACGAAACCGCAGGCTCTTACAGGGATTTTTATCAATGCTGAGAATACGGATATAAGTACTGATTCTCTTGAACAAAAGACAGCAGAGAAAGCTGGAATCGACCTGTCAAAGAACTCGATTTTTCTTGATATGACAAATACCATGAATCCTGGCGGGCCAACAGATCAGTATGACTACACCACCATTGAGAAGATTCAGACAAGAGCTTTTAACAGTAAGCTTGATGTGATAGGAGCAGATGCGTCTAATTTCAAGTTCTTTGCCAAGCAGTCGTATTTCTGCGATTTGAGGGATATCTTCTCTGACTCTGAGCTCGAGAAGTACAAGGATGATATCTACTATGTCGATAAGAAGGTGCTCGATGAAGAGTCCAAAAAAATGGACAATCCCGACTATGAGGTAGAGACAGAGGATAAGGAGAAGGCAAAGTCTGAGGAGCTTGCCTCATCATTTGTAAAGCCTGATTCTTCGGAGATGGATGATCCGATACCGGTTGGCATTATTTTAAGCGACAGCTCATTTGTAAAAGAGAACAATGTCTATAATAAAAATGTGGGTGTCATCGGCATTATAGATAATGCGCCGCATAAGAAGGCTGCAGCAGCTCTTGTGAAGACACTCATGGAATAGCCACAGCTGTACAAGTGTACCGCTGATGTTTTTGGCGTTAAAGCTTTTATTTTTACATCATTTAAAAATTGTATTTGTACTCCGGTACCTGTTATGCTATAATTTTCAAGCCTTAGCTTTTCAGGTGTCGGATTTTTTTATTTTTCAAAAAATCCGGTGAAAAGGGAAACAGGTGCAAATCCTGTGCGATCCCGTCACTGTAAAGGAGTTGGGCCATTATGCCACTGCCATCTGGTGGGAAGGCGGCCCGGTGCACAAGCTCCTAAGCCAGGAGACCTGCCTGAGAAGTAGCAGACAAAAGACACGAGGATATGTATTTATTTGCGAAAGGAGTACAAATCATGAGAAAGAAGTTTCTCACGCTGCTTTTGGCGGCAACGCTGGCAGCAACCTCAACAGTACCAGTTATGACAAATCCAGTTTCAGCAGTCGCAGCCACGAAGAAGACGACTAAGAAAACTACCAAAACGCTCACTGCAAAACAGAAGAAGCTTAAGGCAGACAAGGCTGCTTCAGCAAAGGTGGCTAAGCTTATCGACAAAATCTATGTGCAGGATAACGAAAAGGCTGGTGTCACAGACAGCGATTTGAAAAAGGCTAAGCTAGAATGGGATAAGCTTACAAGTGCACAGAAAAAGCTTGTTTATGGGGTTTATGCATCTCCTGAATATTTCGGAAGAAATACCGGAGACGCTTCGGAGGATAACCCTTTGAACTGGAATTATATCGGCGAGAATGAGATTCTCGTAGTTTCATTCGGTACCTCTTTTAATGAGAGCCGTACCGAGGATATCGGCGGAGTAGAGAGAGCCATTGAGAAGGCATACCAGAACAAGGGCTGGTCAGTCCGCCGCGCATTCACCTCACAGATCATCATAAATCACGTTCAGGCACGCGATAATGAAAAAATAGATAACGTCACCCAGGCACTTGACCGCGCCGTAAAGAACGGCGTCAAGAACCTTGTAATCCAGCCGACTCACCTGATGCACGGCAAGGAGTACGACGAGCTTAAGGAAGAGGTAAACGCTTATAAAGACAAGTTCCAGACTATTACTTTTTCTGAGCCTCTGCTTGGAGAAGTAGGAAGCGATACGACCTCAGTAAATTCTGATAAGGAGACTGTCGCAAAGGCAGCTGTAGCTCAGGCACTCGCTGACTATAAGGGTGGCATCTATAAGACCGCCGATGCAGCCGCAGCTTCAGGAACCGCTATCGTCTTTATGGGACACGGTACATCTCATCAGGCAAATATCACCTACGCTCAGATGCAGTCCGAGATGAATGACCTTGGCTATAACAATGTCTTCGTTGGAACCGTAGAGGGTATTGAGGTTAAGACTGATACAGCTACGTTCAAGCCAGATTGCAAATCGGTTATAGCAAAAATCAAGGCAGCAGGCTATAAGAATGTAATCCTTCGTCCACTTATGGTTGTTGCAGGAGATCATGCAAACAATGATATGGCTGGAGATGACGCAGATTCATGGAAGTCACAGTTCGCTAAGGTATTTGGCAAAAAGAACGTTACCTGCGAGATCGCTGGTCTCGGAAGAATTGCCGGAATAGAGCAGATTTATGTGGACCATCTTCAGACAGCCATAGCTTCAAATACAGCGCTTAACGCATCGACAATAAAGGCTGCTTCAGCCTCAGTTTCTGCAAAGAAGTCAGCTCTTAAGAATGGTAAGTATACTGTGGGTTTTTCAATTGATGACGGACAAGGGATGATCGGCTTAAACGATGCTCTAGACGGTAAGACCACGCTTACTGTAAAGAATGGAAAAATGAAGGTCCATGTGCCTATGAAGGGTGTTGGCCTTACCAAGGCTTTTGTGGGGACTGCGAAGAATGCGGCAAAAAAGGGAGCAAAGACTATAAAGGGAAAGACTGATAAGGTCGGAGACGAGACTGTTCTGGCCTTTGACATTCCTGTAAAGAGCCTGAATAAGAGCTTCACGGTTTCCTTCTACAGCAAGAGAAAGAAATCCTGGTACCAGAAGACCGTGAAGGTTACGTATTAATACATTAGATTTAGAAGCTGCCACAGTAATGGCTATAAAACGAGACTTCGTTCGCCATTTGCTGTGGCAGCTTTTTTTCACTTACAACTTTCGATCCTGTCCGTTTATAGTTGCGGAATCGGATGGTTCCAGTGGGATGATAAGACATTTCTCACCGTCTACAAAGGCTGTTGTGACTGTATTCTCACGCTCGGATGGGACCTTGATGAAAATGTCTGATGAAGAGCCGTCTGTTGTGATGGCTCCAGTCTCCTGAAGCTGCTTGTTAAGTGAAGCAACCTCGCGCTGTAAAGCAGCCTTTTCATGATGAAGATCCTGGTCCTTTAAAAGTCTCTTGTCGAGAAGCTCATCAGCTGCCGGAGCATCAGGTGTGCCATCGAAGCAGTCATTGAAGCGCTCCTTGATACGTTCTGCCTTCTGCTCAGGGACACCGGCTGCGATGCAGATGTCCTCTACATCGTCTCCGTTAATGCCGACAACAGCATCGTCAGGCAGGTCTTCTTTTCTTTTGTCTATAAATCCAGAAAGTGAATCAGCTATATTAAAAATAGTTTCCTTGCTCTCATCTGAATCTGATCCGACTGATTTTTCCACCATGCCGGCGAAGGCCTGCTTTTTCTCAGATGAGGTGAGGCGAGATGTCACCTTAAGTGCGCCCTCCCAGAATTCCTTGTGAGGTGCCTTCGGATTTTTCGCATAGACTGTGACTGAGTTTATATCGGCATTTCTCTCTGAAAATGCCGGGTACATAAATGCGGTTTCTACAGGGGCTACTGTCCAGTTGCGAAGCAGAGCGCCGATTCGCCCCTCGTCCTCACGGTAGCCTAAGGCTGATTTCGAGAGATTTACCGGGCAGATCGCGCAGAGGATGTAGTCGAGGACGTCCTCTGAATCTCCGACGTCGAGATTGTCAGTTGTCTTCATTGGGATGTCATAGACGTCACTGAAGAGCACGATCAGAAAATTGCCGGCGATCAGGTAATTTTCTATTACGAGATCAAAAAACTCATCTAAGACACTCTCATCCTTTAAGCCTGTGGCCTTCAGCTGTTCGAGAAGTGAGTGTGTCTTTCCGTTCATCACCTCTTCTGTCGGGAATTCCAGCTGCAGGATATTGTCTCCGAGCTTGCCCGAAAGTGACTTTTTGGCAATATCGAGATATTTGAATAATTCCTCATCCGGAAGCTCGGCCGGGCTCTCTGAGAAGCTTAAGACCTTATTTTTTTCATTGTCCACATAGCAGCCTGCTATACGGGTGAAGTTGTGGGATTCCTTATTGTATCTACGCTTGATTTCAAGTATATCGTTCTTTGTCATATATCATTTCCTCCAAAAATATCTGGCGCAGCGCGCACGTTTAAGGATATCGTATCCTGGATTGAAATTCAAGCGGTAATCCTTGGAAAAATACAACGTGTGGACGGGAAAATCCTTGTACAGGTAGCTCGGTTGCAATATGGTTTTATTTTTCATGTGATAAACACTATATTTCAACCACGTTTATTTTTTCAAAAAGCCATCAGAAATTTAATCCTACTTGTTTTTTCTACTGTCATGCGTTAAACTATAAAAGCGTGGCTAAATGAGTCACAACTATAAAAAGAAGGAGTCTAACGCAATGAGACAGGACCTCACAGATGTAAAAGAACTATTCAAAAACACTGATAAGTATATAGGAACCACTGTAAAGGTGGCCGGCTGGGTAAGAAGCAACCGAAATTCCAAGAATGTCGGATTTTTAGTCGTAAATGACGGCACATATTTTACACCGCTTCAGGTAGTATACTCTGCTGATACAGCAGATTTTGATAAGATTGGAAGCTTAAATGTCGGAACAGCAGTTATCGCAGAGGGCAAGCTTGTAGCAACCCCTGACGCAAAGCAGCCGTTCGAGCTTCAGGCAGAAAAGGTTTCAGTAGAGGGTGAGAGCACTCCGGATTATCCTCTTCAGAAGAAGAGACACACGATGGAGTATCTTCGTACAATTCCACACCTTAGAGCCAGAACAAATACCTTCGAGGCAGTATTTAAGGTCAGAAGTCTTGCAGCCTATGCTATCCATAAATTTTTCCAGGAGAGGAACTTCGTATATGTACACACTCCACTGATCACAGGAAGTGATGCAGAGGGTGCCGGCGAGATGTTCCAGGTAACAACACTTGATTTGAATGACGTGCCAAAGACTGAGGACGGCAAGGCAGATTATTCGAAGGACTTTTTCGGCAAGGAGACAAACCTCACTGTTTCAGGACAGCTGAATGGTGAGACCTTTGCCCAGGCTTTCAAAAATATCTACACCTTTGGACCAACCTTCCGTGCTGAGAATTCCAACACTACAAGACACGCAGCAGAGTTCTGGATGATAGAGCCTGAGATCGCATTTGCAGATCTTGAGGATGACATGGAACTTGCTGAGAGCATGCTGAAGTACATCATCAACTATGTGCTTGAGAACGCGCCTGCCGAGATGGAATTCTTCAATAACTTCGTAGACAAGGGACTCATTGACAGACTTCACAATGTCGCAGACAACGACTTCGCCCGTGTCACATACACAGACGCAGTTGATATCCTGATGAAGCACAACGACCAGTTCGATTACAAGGTTTCATGGGGCGTTGACCTACAGACAGAGCATGAGAGATTCCTGACAGAGCAGATCTACAAGAGACCTGTATTCGTTACTGATTATCCGAAGGAAATCAAGGCATTCTACATGAAGCTTAACCCTGATAAAAAGACCGTTGCCGCAGTTGACTGCCTTGTTCCTGGAATCGGAGAGATTATCGGTGGCTCACAGCGTGAGGACAACTATGATCTCTTAAAGCAGAGAATGGATGAGCTTGGAATGGACGAGAGCCAGTACGATTTCTATCTAGACCTGAGAAAATATGGCTCAACCCGCCACGCAGGTTTTGGCCTTGGCTTCGAGAGATGCGTCATGTATCTCACTGGAATGGGCAACATCCGTGACGTAATACCATTCCCACGTACAGTTGGTAACTGCGAGCTATGACATTCTTTCACTTAATGAGCACAAGCCGAAGGCGCAGTGCGAATTTAGTGAAAAAGTCGTTACCTGCAACTTAATGAGAGCGAACCGAAGGTGAAGCTCGAATTTAGTGCAGCGTAACTTCATTAGCCAACAGTCTTGTAAGAAAAAAGGAAAGAAGATATAAATGAGTGAAATAAAAATACCAGAAGGGTACAAGTCAGCCCTTGACCTCAAGGAGACGCAGATCGCGATAAAGCAGGTCAAGGATTTTTTCCAGGGGCAGCTCTCAGCAGAGCTTAACCTGCACAGAGTAACAGCTCCGCTTTTCGTAACACCGGAATCAGGCTTAAATGATAACCTGAATGGAGTAGAGCGCCCAGTTTCATTCGGCATTAAGGAGCAGAACGAGAGAAAGGCAGAGATCGTTCATTCACTTGCAAAATGGAAGAGAATGGCATTAGGCAGATATGGCTTTAATGTCGGAGAAGGACTCTACACAGACATGAACGCCATCAGGCGTGATGAGGACACGGATAACATCCACTCTATCTATGTAGATCAGTGGGACTGGGAACGCGTTATCACGCATGACGAGCGTACAGAAGAGACACTTAGGGAAACAGTAAAGAGCGTCTATGAGGCACTCCGTGTTACAGAAAAGCACATGAGCAACCTCTATGATTACATCACCTGCTTCCTTCCGGAAGAAATTACATTTGTAACCAGCCAGGAACTTCTCGACAGGTGGCCAGAGCTTAGTCCGAAGGAAAGAGAGTACAATGCCGCAAAGGAGCATGGTGCAATCTTCCTTGAAAAAATAGGAGGCCCGTTAACAGACGGAAAGCCTCACGACGGAAGAGCACCGGACTACGATGACTGGGAGTTAAACGGAGATATCATAGTTTATTATCCAGTTGACGATATAGCATTAGAGCTTTCATCGATGGGAATAAGAGTCGATGAGGTCTCACTTCCAAAGCAGCTTAAGGCAGCAGGCTGTGAGGAGAGGCTTTCACTCCCATTCCATAAGGCAATAATGGAGAAGCGTCTGCCGTACTCAATCGGTGGAGGAATCGGACAGTCGAGAATCTGCATGTTCTTCCTCAGAAAATGCCATATCGGAGAAGTACAGGTATCTGTCTGGCCAGATAAAGATGTTGAGTATGCTAAGGAGCATGGGGTGACATTACTATGAGCAGAAATCTGCACACAGAAGAGATGGACCGTCTATTTGACGGAATCCTGAAACTCCAGACAAGGGAAGAGGCTTACAGATTTTTCGAGGATCTCTGTACAGCAGGAGAGCTCGAGGCGATGCAGCAGAGGTTTGAGGTGGCATCAATGCTTCGGGAGAAAAATACCTACTCTGAGATAGCTGAAAAGACAGGAGCGTCCACCGCTACGATAAGCCGAGTCAACCGCTCGCTGATGTATGGCGACGACGGCTACGAGCTGGTACTCAAGAGACTTGAAGAGAAATGAACATGGAAGATTTAAGAAAAATACTGAATAAAGAGCAGCTCGAAGGGGTCCTCACAACTGAGGGCCCTGTTCTTATCCTTGCGGGAGCTGGCTCAGGAAAAACCAGAGTGCTTACGCACCGCGTTGCCTATTTGATTGCAGAAAAGCACGTGAAGCCATGGAATATAATGGCGATTACTTTTACAAATAAGGCAGCCGCAGAGATGCGTGAGAGAGTCGACAGGTTAGCAGAAGAGGGAGCAGAAGGAGTCTGGATTTCTACCTTTCATTCAGCCTGTGTCAGGATCTTAAGACGCTTTGCTGACAGGATAGGCTACAAGACAAGCTTCTCCATCTATGATACGGACGATTCGAAGAGCCTGATGAAGCAGATCATAAAGGCTAAGAATTTAGATCCAAAGAAGTATAAGGAAAAGTTCTTCTTAAGCAGGATATCTGATTTTAAAAATCAGCTGATAGACTGTGATGAGGCAGAGAAGTATTTAAAGGGTGCAGAGGGAAGACTTTTATCAGGCATCTACCGCGAGTATCAGGCAAGGCTTAAATCCAGCAATGCTATGGATTTCGACGACCTGATAATGAATGCAGTCCTCCTCCTAAAGACTGATAAAGAGGTCAGAGATTACTACAATGACAGGCTGCACTACATCATGGTCGATGAGTATCAGGATACGAATGCGGCGCAGTTTGAGCTGATAAAGCTCTTATCGCTTCAGAGAAAAAATCTCTGCGTAGTAGGAGATGACGACCAGTCTATCTATAAATTCCGTGGTGCAGATATCACGAATATCTTAAGCTTTGAGGAGCATTTCCCAGGAGCAAAGGTCATAAAGCTCGAGCAGAATTACCGCTCTTATACCACAATCCTAAATGCAGCAAATGCAGTAATAGGAAACAACCACGGCAGAAAAAAGAAGTCACTCTGGTCAGAGCGCGGCGAGGGAGAGAAAATCCGCTTCAGACGCTTTGACAGCGGCTACGAGGAAGCAGATTTTATTGCAGACGACATAAGAAAACGCGAGAAGAGCCTGACCGCAGACTTTAAGGATTTTGCGGTGCTCTACAGGACAAACGCTCAGTCGAGAACCATAGAGGAGCGCCTGATGATGAGCGGCATTCCATACAGGATAGTCGGTGGGATAAACTTCTATCAGAGGCGCGAGATAAAGGATATCCTCGCCTATATGACAGCCATCGAAAATCCAGAAAACGACGTAGCCGTAAGACGAATCCTAAACGTCCCGAAGCGAGGCATAGGAGCGACAACCGAAGGAAAAATAGCCGAATATGCCTTAGAGCATAATCTCTCTTTCTTCGATGGAATGAAACAGGGCGTAGAAAATGGAATGTTCGGCAGATCAGGAAAGAAGCTCTCGGATTTTATCACGTTTATTGACACGGTTCGAGATAAGCTGTCAGCAGATGGGGTAACAGGACTGGTAAAGGATATCATGGAGGATACCGGCTATGCCAGGGAACTTCAACTGGAAGATACAGACGAAAGTAACGCGAGACTAGAGAACCTCGATGAGCTTGTGAACAAGGCAGCACTCTTCGAACGTGATAAAAATGAGGACGAGGAGACAAAGGACCTTCCTGAGGAGGAGAAGCTTTCACTTTTCCTGCAGGAGGTATCTCTTATGACAAGCGCCGATACAGGGGACGATGAGGAGAACCATGTGACGTTGATGACGCTTCATGCGGCAAAAGGCCTTGAATTCCCGAACGTCTATATAACAGGACTGGAGGATGGCCTCTTCCCATCACAGATGTCCATTAATTCTGATGACAGTGACGAGGAAATCGAGGAGGAGCGCCGCCTGATGTACGTGGGCATCACGAGGGCAATGGATACGCTGACACTTACCTGCGCATCCTCTAGGATGGTACACGGCCAGACAGAGTATATGCCTGTCTCACGCTTTGTAAAGGAAATCCCGGACGAGCTTCTCGATGGTAGTGTAAAGAAGAGTCACTCGTTCTACAGCAGTACCTCTTCCTATAGCAAAAATACCGACTATGAGTTTAAGGAATTTACGCCTCCGAAGGATTCTTACGGAAGCGTAGCTTACGGCGGGGTTACAGGCTATTCAGCAAACAATGCCGGTAAAAAGAAAAAGCCAAGAGCTAAGAAAGAAGATATCTCAAAGCTCTACAAGAAGGGCTCTGAGATTGGTATGACTTCTTTGGATTATGAAGTTGGTGATCGCGTCAAGCATACAAAATTTGGAGAAGGTACAGTTACTGAAATAGTTAATTTCGGGCGTGATTTCATGGTAACTGTAGAATTTGACACTGTCGGTCAAAAGAAGATGCTTGCTGGATTTGCAAAGCTAGAGAAAATATGAGCGCGAATAAACAGCGCAATTGTCTCGATATTCGCAGTCCTAGGGAACATATCGACACAGGAGAGGTGCTTTACGGAGTATCCGGCATTTAAGAAGGCCGGGATGTCGCGGGCAAGAGACTGAGGCTTGCATGCTATGTAGATTACAGAAGGCACCTGATAGGAGAGGATTTTCGTAAGAGCCTTAGGCTGTAAGCCCTCGCGTGGAGGATCGACAATTATATAGTCAGGCTTCTCGTCCAGCCCGTCAAGAACCTTGAATACATCGCCGCAGATAAACGAGCAGTTAGTAATGCCGTTTGCCGCGGCGTTTATTTTTGCAGCCTCAACAGCCTCAGGAACGATTTCGACACCGGTAACGTGCTCTGCATAAGGCGAGATGATCTGTGTGATGGTACCAGTCCCGCAGTAGAGGTCGAAGACCTCATGAGGCTTCTGTCCGCCGAGAGCTTCTTTTAAGTATTCGCCTGCCTTGGAATATAGCTTCTCGGCACCAGCAGAATTAGTCTGGAAAAATGAAAACGGAGTGATCTTAAAAGAAAGCCCGAGAAGCTTCTCGAAGAAGTGATCCTCGCCGAAAAGCACCTCAGTGCCCTGATCCACAACGGAATCTGAGAATGAGTTATTTCTGGTATGGAGAACACCGGTAAGAGTTCCATGCAGCTTAAGCCCCCTGAGGACAGAAACATATCCCTCGAGGAGCTTTTTTTCTGCATTGATTTCATCCTCTGTCATAGGTGGGTGTTCAAGAGTAAGTCCGCCGCGGTTATCGGTAAAGGGCATAAATCTCTCAGACTCCTTTAGGTCACCGCTCCAGCTCTCAGGCAGATAATCAGCAGTTACAAGGTCAACAAGGATCTGCCCGGTGAAGTGGGCACGTCTTACAAGAAGATGACGCAGGTATCCACGATGGCACCCCTTGCGGTAGAATGCCACATTCTTAAAGTATTCTCTGGTGGAATCAACTATCAACCCGAAATCAGGATCGCAGATTGTGCATTCTGGAACCGAAACTATATCGTAAAAGCTTCCCTTTCTGTGCATTCCGAGCTCCAGCGGACCATCAAGCACACGATTTCCGAAAGTAAACTCCATCTTATTCCGATAGCCGTCGCAGGAAGGACTCTCTGTAACACCTGAAAAGACCTTATCAAAATCAGAAACAATATTTTTAAAGAGCAGTTCAACCTGGTGAGTCTTAATAGAAAGCTCGTCCTTATAGGAAATAGTCTGATAGACGCAGCCACCGCATCTGTCGCCATCTTCGCCGGCGTAGCAGAAGTGGGGGCAGAGCGGATCTGATTCGATATCGCTTTTTTTGATGACGCGCTTAAGCTCTCCCTTTGTATTGTCCACAGAGGTACGGGTGAGCCGGAGTTCAATCTCCTGCCCTGGCAGCACACCCTTTACAGAGGCAGATCGGTCGGTTCCATCTATCAAGACTTTTCCAGTAGAGGGAAAGGCTGTGTCTATGACTTTTCCGGTTACGAGTTCATTTTTCTTCATAAAAATATCCTTAAAAAAACCTCCCGACATGCTGTGCCGGGAGGTCCCTAATAAACTGTAATGTCAGTACCATCACGCCTTGTCAGCGTCATCTGCAAAAAGATCGTCATCATCATCGTCGAAGGCGTCATCGAAGTCATCGTCGAAAGCGTCGTCGTAGTCCGGTGTGAAGTAACGATAGAGTGCATATGCAACTCCGCAGATAACAGCAGCAACACCGATGAAAATAAGAAGTCCTTTGATAAATTTCTTCATGTCTGTTTTCTCCTTCTTTTTCTGTAAGATTTCTTTTCTGGTCCTGACGAGGCTCATAGGCTTATCGATAATGCTTTTAAGCTTGTCCGTATCGATAAGATCTGCAAGGTCGTCCTTTGTGATCTCCCTGGAAAATATTTTCATAGTACCTCGTATAATAAGTTTTGTAAGCAAGAGAAATGAGCTTACTAAACTTATTAT
>SAMEA3663052__coassemble_490_pt1 | contig 26397 bp, 28 predicted proteins | sample SAMEA3663052__metabat2_low_PE_012 | metagenome-assembled genome bin SAMEA3663052 (sample SAMEA3663052) | pig gut metagenome | biome: pig gut; feature: pig-associated habitat; material: faeces | place: France | collected 2012 | reverse complement strand
CACAACAAAATAAACCGGTTTTCAATGTACCTTTTAATAATCAATATACTTTGAAATTATTTCTAATTGCAATTATTTTAATTTATTCATATGAGATTCTCGTATTTTGCCTGTGGAAGCTACGAAATTCTCGTATATGTAGCAATTTTTCACTAAATTCCTGTATTCTTTTTTTGTAACTGTTGTCGGATTTGAAAGGGGCGAAAATGAATCCATCTTCGAAGGATCCAGATCCAGTTTTAATGATATTTTCTAAGAGACTTGCAGAACTTTTAAAAGAAAAAAATATAAAAAACCGTGAATTTGCAAAAATGATAAATGTAGCTCCATCTACATTGAGCGGATACCTGAACAGAAGGCATTTTCCAGAGCCTAACATTCTATTAAAAATATGTGATTTTTTCAAAACGACGACTGACTATCTGTACGGACATTCAGATAACAGATTCATTGAATCAACAAAATTTTCAATAACTGAAAACAAAATGCTGAGTATGTACAAGCAGCTGAGTGAAAAAGGTCAGTATCTGGCACTCGGTGAGGTTCAGATGCTCCTGCACACAGAAAAAGATAAAAATGATACTAAATAATTTCTGATATAACATAAAAATACCGTGGCCAAAGCCACGGCATTTTTCTCTATATAGCTATTAATAATTACCTGACACAAATATATACCAGATAAACTGCGTACATCACCATCATCATAATTCCGGCAGGTTTACCGAGCTTCTTTGTACGGAAGCAGAACAGCCAGACTATTATTGAGAAAACGATGAGTACGATAGTGTCGATTATATTTTCCATTGAGACAGCGACAGGAGTGATCACAGCCGCAATGCCCAGGATCGCAAGAATATTAAAGGTATTTGAACCAATAGCGTTTCCGACAGCCATATCCAGCTCATTCTTACGGGCGGCAGCAATAGAGGTCGCAAGCTCAGGAAGTGAGGTTCCGCAGGCTACGATAGTAAGTCCGATAAGCGTCTCCGTGACGCCTAACGATCTTGCGATAGTAACAGAAGAATTTACTACAAAATCTCCTCCGAACTTGATACAGGCAATACCGCCGGCTATATAGACAAGAGACTGCCAGATCGGGAAGATTCTGATATCCTCGTCCACTTCTTTTTCCTCTGCCTCTTCAGCCGCAGTTTTTCGCGCCGTCATAGCTCTCTTTAACATCATACCGATAAAGAAAGCAAACATCGCAAGGAGGATAATACCGCAGACTCTGTTTACTTTTCCTATCGTAAACGACATAACTGCCAGAACAGCAGCTGCTATTATTGAAAAAGGAAGATCTATTTTTATAACTGCGTCCTGTACTGCGAGCACTGAAAAAAGTGCAGATGCTCCAAGCACTACCATCAGGTTAAAAATATTTGAACCAACTACATTACTAACAGCGAGCTGATTGTGGCCTGCTATAGATGAAGTCACCGAAACAGAAAGCTCCGGAAGAGAAGTGCCCATCGCTACAATTGTCATACCGATTATAAGCCCCGGTATCTTAAACTGTCTGGCGACTGACGAGCTGCCATCTACAAAGAAATCGGCTCCTTTTATCAGCAGTACAAATCCGATTACCAGCATTATAATTGTAAAAACAGACCATTTTGAGCCAACCTGTGAATCTATTATCAGCCCTGCCACAAGAAAAGCCAGTGTTCCAATTAATTTTTTCATAAAAATATTCCTCCTATTCCAGTCCCATCAGATGTGTTATAAGAATCCTTGTTCCAATCGCGATAAGTATCAGTCCACCGACCAGCTCGGCCTTTTTCTCGAACTTCGAGCCGAAGATATTGCCCAGATATACGCCGCCGTACGAGATGACGAAGGTCGTAACTCCAATCAGCGATGAAGCTCCGAGAATATTGAAGCGGGGTATAAATGAAAAAGTAACCCCTACCGCCAGAGCGTCAATACTCGTAGCGACTGCCATCATCAGCAGTTCCTTTATATCGAGCGGCGGATCATAGTTATCCACAGTCTGTGTGTTGTTCCACTCCCTGACTGCCTCGATAGCCATTTTTCCACCTATATATAAAAGCAGGAAAAATGCGATCCAGTGGTCCACGCTCTTTATATACTTAGCAAAGGTGCTTCCCAATGCCCAGCCAATTATCGGCATCAGGCACTGAAAGCCGCCGAAAGCAAAAGCTATCGCAAGGCATTGCTTTTTGTTTACTTTTCTCATCGCAAGGCCCTTACAGACCGCGACTGCCAGCGCGTCCATCGACAGACCGACACCCAGCAGAAATATCTCCACTACATTCATTTGAATCTCCAGCTGCACTTCACAGAATAATCACAAAGTATCAACTTTAAACATACCGATTTCTGTGGCCTTCCACAGAGTTATCCACTTTATCCACAATTCTGATGTGAACAGAACGGGATTTCTTTTGTGAAATCCGCTCCGTTTCAACAGTTATCCACAAAAACTTTTCGTTGTCTGAAAAGACATTAAAAAAATAAGACTCCTGCATAAAGCCTGTAAAGTCAATACTTACAGCCTTTATGCACGAGTCTCATTCTTTAATATCTGCCAGGTGATGCACCAGTTATCAACACTGTCTGTGGATAACTATGCTCTCCGGGATTGTTGACAGATCACATCGGGTTGATGCGAACTACTCCCTCACACATACTTTTTCAATTGAGTTAAACGTAGTATAAAAATTTTTTCACGCGATGTCAATATTTCTGGTGTACTTTGCGCGGTGCACACCCGACATTCTCAAGGATTTGTACAACTACCCTTAAATGAAAGGGCAGTCGCGTTTATTTTTACAACAGATAATTCTCATAAAATAAATATATAAAGCATGGATTTCAATTAGTATTTCTCGAATAACAGGGGCTTTCCTGTTCTATTTTTTTATGATATAATGTTGGCATGTGTGCCGAACTTTTTATGATAATAAACGGATATATTGACTTGCTTTGATGCAGTTTTAAATAATATTTATTGGAGGAATTATGACATTATATGACGAGCTTGTTGCCCGCGGCCTGATCGCGCAGGTGACTGATGAAAAAGAGATCAGAGAGCTTATCAATAACGGAAAAGCTACTTTTTATATAGGATTCGATCCGACCGCCGATTCACTTCACGTAGGCCACTTCATGGCTATGATTCTTATGAAGAGACTTCAGCAGGGCGGAAACAAGCCCATAGCCCTTATGGGCGGCGGCACAGCCATGATCGGTGATCCGTCAGGCCGTACCGATATGAGAAAAATGATGACTGTTGAGACCATCGACCACAACGTCGAGTGCTTCAAGAAGCAGATGAGCCGCTTCATCGAATTCGGTGAGGGAAAGGCCAGAATCGTAAACAACGCTGACTGGCTCAGGGACCTGAACTTCCTTGACTTCATGCGTGACATCGGACCATGCTTTTCTGTTAATGATATGCTCCGTGCCAGATGCTATGTGAACAGACTTGAGAAGGGCCTTTCATTTCTTGAATTCTCATACATGCTGATGCAGAGCTACGATTTCCTTCGTCTGTACGAGGATTACGGGTGCAACATGGAGTTCGGCGGCGATGACCAGTGGTCGAATATGCTTGGTGGTACTGAGCTTATCAGGAAAAAACTCGGCAAGGACGCTTACGCTATGACGATTGCCCTCCTGTTAAAACATGACGGCACGAAGATGGGAAAGACCGCCGGCGGCGCTGTATGGCTTGACCCTGACAAGACTTCACCTTACGACTTCTACCAGTACTGGAGAAACGTCGATGACCAGGATGTCTGTGGTTTCCTTAGAAAAATGACTTTCCTTCCGCTCGAGCAGATCGATGAGATGGACAAGTGGGAAGGCGAGCAGCTCAACGAGGCAAAGAAGATTCTCGCTCACGAGCTGACATCAATGGTTCACGGCGAGGACGAGGCAAAGAAGGCTGAAGCAGCTGCAATCTCTGTATTTACAACCGGCTCCGCTGAGAATATGCCTGAGGCTGAAATCACTGACGCTGATTTCCGTGACGGCAGCATCGATATAGTCGGTGTCCTTGTCGCTGCAAAGCTTGCCGGCTCCAGAAACGAGGCCCGCAGAGCAGTAGAGCAGGGTGGCGTAACTGTAAACGGTGACAAAATCACCGACATCCACACTACCTACAGCAGCGATGATTTTTCAAAGGATTTCGTCCTCCGCAAGGGAAAGAAGAAGTTCTGTAAGGTCGTACTTAACAAATAATTATGACTTCGGATGAATATTTTGATGCTGTAAAAGCTCTGATAAAGCAATACGATGTGAAACGTGCAGTCCTTTTTGGTTCCAGAGCCAAGGGGACTGCTACGCAACACAGTGATTTCGATATCGCTGTCAGTGGAGTTAAGGACATCGACGGATTGAGAGATGCCATTTATGACATTCCTTCTCTTTTTTCTACAGACCTTGTGGACCTGGACAGGCCACTCAGCCAAAACCTCAGGGAGGATATCGAGCAGTATGGCATACAGATTTGAAAAACGCTTTAACAGTTTTAAAAAATCCTTAGAATCTCTGAAAGCCGCTCGTGATCGTGACTGGACAGATGATTTCGTCCTGAGCGGTACTGGTGCAAAATTCTGCATCACTTTTGAACTCGCCTGGAAAACCATCAAGGATGTACTGATTGAGTACTATGGGATTGATGATTTTGTTACCGGCTCACCAAAGGATACCTTGAGACGCGCTTTCAAAACTGGTCTTATAGATGATGACAATTGGCTTAAGATGGCAACTCTTCGAAATGAAATCGCACACGACTATGACCTGGACCTTGTCGAAGAATCTATGCAAGTGATTACAGGTGAATACGTTTCACTCTTTGAAAAGCTTGTTGAAAAAATAAACGGTATATGTGAGAAATAATCGAAAGGATTTCCATGCCTGAGATTTCTATTATAACTCCTGCATATAATGCAGGCTCATATCTGACAAATACTATAACCTCTGTGTCCTCACAGAGGTTTTCTTCTTATGAATGGCTGATTTGTGACGATGGCTCGACTGACGATTCCGCTGAGATTCTTTCACAGGCAGCTGCGTCGAATCCGAATATCCATGTATTCACGCAGAAAAATCACGGTGTTTCAGCCGCTAGAAACACCTGCCTTCGTCATGTAAACGGCAGCTACCTGATGTTTCTCGACGCAGATGATACTTTAGAAACTGACTGCTTGTATAAACTCCATGAAAAAATAAACGCTACCAATTCTGCCCTCTGTATTTACGGCTGGTTCATTCATCAGGGTGAGGAGCTTTATTCATATGTGTTCGAGGATAAAGAACTCAATGCATCGCCCGAAGAACGATACGAGATGATTCTTAAGGATCCGTATCTCTGTGGCGGTGGCTACCCGTGGAATAAAATCTGGAGAGTTGACTCATTAGGAAAAATCCCGTTTTTTGATGAAAATCTTCACCACTATGAGGACAAGCTCTGGACGCTCCAGAGTCTGGACCTGTTGTCTTCTCCAACAATCACCTTCATAAACGAGCCTCTCTATCACTATTATATGCGTGATGAATCCCTGTCACACTCTATGTCCGCCTCTAAATACTCCAGGCTTGCCGAATACACTCTTGATTCGCTCGAAGTGCTTCGTGCATACATAGAAAAAGCCCATCCCCAGGCAATCAAAACCTGTGATGAGCTTGTCCAAGCGCGGCTTACAGAAATCAAAGATACGCTGGGGATTTATTAAAGTAGCAACGGTTCCGGATATTTTTTCTTCACGAAATAATTCATAAGAATTGCCATCGTTATGCCAATCAATGTTCCGACTATCACATCTGTTGGGAAGTGCACGAACAGATAGAGTCTCGAAATAGCGATTAGCGAAGCAAGCACGATTGCAGCTGTTCCCCATTTTTTATTGTAGAGAAAAATACTGACTGATACTGCAAATGATGCTCCCGAATGACCAGACGGAAACGAAAAATCCTTCGGTATTTTTACAAGCATCTGCACTGATGGATCAAGCCAGATCGGCCTGCTGCGCCTGACTGTGTTTTTAAGGATCAAAACCAACAGCGCCTCCGCAGCAAGCGAGAGCGCGCAGGTCAGGCCGACTCTCTTATCCTTTACAAAAATAAGGATAGCTATCGTAAGTCCAATCCAGAAAAATCCACCATCTCCGAACGCTGTGATTATTTTTTCAATCTGGTTTAAGACCGGGTTGTGGAGGCTCTGAAACCAGTAAAGTATATCAAATTCCCATTTCATATCAGTTACCTGCCTTTTATGTAATGAGAATATTTTACTATATCCAGAGAATTTTACAAGGATTTTACTTTGCTATATGAAAACAAAAGAGTCCCGCCCTCTGAATCTGTACAGATTCGGAGAACAATATCCTTCATTTTTGAAAAAGGTAATCCAGTCATTTTTGCAGAAACGACTTAATTGAAACTCGTCACTAAATCCATAATTCTCAGCAACATTTTGTTTTTACTATTGCAAAACGAAATAGCCAAATAACGAATATTTAATTAATAATGGAGTTACCATCCGAATATAAGTCACTGTATAAAAGAAATAAAAAATCAGGTCATCAATCCATGAGATCTTTTCCCTTCTTTTACAAAATGTACTAGTAGGTCTTCCTGAGTGTCCCGAATATGGTACAATAACCAAAGTTATAGCAATACCAACTGAATAGCCAAATGTCAATAATTCAAAATCATGACTACTACCAAAAGATAAAATCGCGCTCATCACAATAACACATAGTTGTACAACTCTTACAACTTTCTTTGACATATGGTGTGCTACAATATTCCATAAAAATATTGGAATAAAGAAAAAAACAATAATCAAGCACTCTGTTTTGATTTTACTTTCACCCATAAATAGCCTGTTCTGTTCTTAATGCCAGTCTGCCGCTAAACGAATATTGTAATGATGCCAGTTTAGCTCTATCTAAAATGTATGAATAATAGTCATAGTAATACAAAGTAACCGCTATTGAATATCCAACAACTGAAAATGATAGAGAAATGCTTAATACTCTTCCAAAATGTTTAAATTTCATAAAACCCTCCTTTTGATAACTGTTGACAACCCAGTACAGCCATATGTGATTGGCAAAATCTGTGTTTATCCTACAATATCTGTATAATAAAATCAAACTTCATTTATGCCAAGAAATTCGGACTAATAAACATGGAAAACGTTGCAGCAAAATACAACGGTATGATCAAATTCGCAAATGATAACAGTGAATTCATTGTCCGTGCCGGGCTGGAACTTTTGTAGGCGTAAACGCCTGAAAATCTTACCTGTCAGCTGCTACTTTCCAGTCTGACACGTTTCTCTTTTCTGTCGAGAAGACTACTCCGATTTTATAAAGCTTACGGTTATCAGCAGCATATGGGATAGCATACCCTTTGTCGTCTATCTGCGACATAGCCTCTTCGATTGGTTTATCCAGCTTGAATTCAAATACATATATATAGTCAGATGTCTTTACCACGCAGTCTGCCCTTCCTGTAGCCATGTGTACCTCACAACTGGTGTACGCACCCATAAGTGAAAGGATAAGGAATAACTGTCTCGACCATTCGCCCTCATACTCTGGCGCTTTGCCCTCTGGATAAGGAATTGCTGCAAAAAGTGAGATCAAGCGATTGATGAAAGACTCTGGATTGCCTTTTTTCAAATCAATCAGCATATGCTTGAGAGAAGATGGATTTTCTTCATCCCTTTGGCCAAGAGTTATCGGGATCAGAGAATTCAGGAATCCGTATTTTACCTCATCATTTGGAAATCTTAACGAATATTCATCAAAATCACTGTCATATCCGTAGATTGTTAAATATCCGGTCTGGTAAAACAGAGGCACAGGATTTGTATATTCTACCCTGTAATTCATGATCTCATCCTCCGTAGCTCCAACTCCATCCACTATCTGAACGAGAGAGATGGTTGAATTCTGTAGAGTTTTTATAAGAATATCCGGCGTTCCGGTTCCAAACCAAAATCGTTTGAAATCCTTTATCATAAAGGCAGAAAGCAGACTATATGGGTTGTATACTCCAATTCCATCAGCAGAAAAATGATATCCATCGTACATCTGCTGCAGTTTTGCAAGGCACTCATCATATGTGAGCTTTTTCTTTTCAGCCAGAGCCTCTATCTCAGGCTTGAATTCCGAACGCATCTCTTCTTCAGTAATACCACAGATTCCAGAATACTCATCATACATGGAGATATCGATCAGCTGGTTCAGATCTGAAAAAATCGATACCTTTGTGAACTTTGTAACTCCTGTAAAAAATACGAACCTCAGATACCCATCCATATCCTTTAATACAGAGAAAAATCCCTTATACAGCTCGCGGTTTCTCTCCTCCTGCTCTGGATTGGAAATCATCGTAGACAGCAGAGGCTTGTCATATTCATCCACAAGAACTACCACCTGATGACCAGTTTTTTCATAAAGTCGGAGTATTATATTTTGAAAGCGTACAGGAAGTGTATCACCAGTTATTGAATCCTTGTCCAGGTTATATTTATCTATGCATGAATCAAGTACATAGTTTAAAGTATCTGTCAATCCAACAGGCGAATTATAGTCCCCACCTGACAGGTAGAATGAGATTACAGGATATTTGATCCATGCATCCTCACCACGCTCGTTTTCCTTTTCCTCGATATATAATCCTTTAAAGAGGTCTTTCTCGCCCGAAAAATAGCTCTCGAACGTAGAGACAAGCAGACTTTTACCAAAGCGTCTCGGACGTGACAGAAAATAAGACAGTCCGGTTCTGGCAAGTTCCCATACATATCTGGTTTTATCCACATATACATAGCCTTTTTGCCTTATTTCTTTAAAATTCTGTTTACCGACAGGCAGTATCCGATCCATAAAAACCTCCTTTCTCCCACGCACCTTTATTCTAACATATCACAGAGGAAATCTCATCCCTATTTTGACGTAATTCAAGGATGTAGGAAAAATGGAGTGAAATGCTTTTCAGACCGCGTGTACTGCGTCGGCCAGCTCTTTTACAAACTTCTTTACCTCTGGGACGCAGTCAGCACCGTATTTGGCGCAGAGCTTTACGATAGCGGAGCCGACTATGGCGCCGTCGGATTTGGCTGCCATATCTGCTGCGGTCTGCGGGTTTGAAATTCCGAAACCTACAGCACAAGGGATATCCTTTGACTCCTTTACCAGCTTTACCATCGAGCCGATATCGGTCGTTATTTTGGTTCTGGTGCCTGTTACACCAAGAGATGAAACACAGTAGACAAAGCCGTCGGCTTCCTTTGCAATCATGCGGATTCTGTCGTGTGAGGTAGGAGCGATAAGCGAAATCAAATCGATGCCGTACTTTTTGCAGACAGATGAAAATTCATCCTTCTCCTCGAATGGGACGTCCGGAAGAATCAGCCCCTGCATACCGATCTCAGCCGCAGTCTTTACGAATTTTTCTGTGCCGTAGTGGAAGACCACATTCGCATAGGTCATGAAAACCATCGGAATATCACAGTTCTTCCGGATTTTTCTTACCATGTCAAAAATCTTATCAGTCGTCACACCGCCTGAAAGTGCTCTGATATTCGCCTCCTGGATTACCGGTCCCTCAGCTGTAGGATCTGAAAAAGGAATTCCAAGCTCTATCAGATCGGCGCCGGCCTCAGCCATAGCATAAACCAGCTGCTCAGTGACTTCAAGTGACGGGTCTCCACTCGTGATAAACGGAATGAACGCCTTACCGTTTTTATTTTTAAATGCATCTGTTACACTTGCCATATCTGCCTCCTGTCTCAGTCGAAAATCTGCTCGCCGCGGTATCTCGCGATTGCTGCTACATCCTTGTCGCCACGTCCTGAAAGTGTGATCACAATTATCTGATCCTTCCTCATTTTTGGAGCAAGCTTCATGGCGTATGCCACTGCATGAGCACTCTCTATTGCTGGAATTACACCCTCGACTCTCGACAGATACTCAAAGGCATCGACAGCCTCATCGTCTGTTATTGCCACATACTCAGCGCGTCCGATATCGTGCAGATATGCGTGCTCAGGGCCTACACCCGGATAGTCGAGACCGGCAGAAATCGAATAAACAGGAGCTATCTGGCCATACTTGTCCTGGCAGAAATAGGATTTCATCCCATGGAAAATTCCAAGCGAGCCTGTATTCATAGTAGCTGCCGTCTTATCAGTGTCGATACCACGGCCTGCTGCCTCACATCCGATCAGCTTTACCGATTTATCATCTATAAAGTGATAAAATGAACCGATTGCGTTAGAACCTCCGCCTACGCAGGCAATTACAGCATCTGGAAGTCTGCCTTCCTTCTCCATGATCTGCTGCTTAATCTCTCTTGAAATGACTGCCTGGAAATCTCTGACAATAGTTGGGAACGGATGCGGTCCCATGCAGCTTCCTAAGACATAGTGGGTATCAGCGATACGGTTGGTCCATTCTCTCATCGTTTCTGAAACAGCGTCCTTAAGAGTAGCGGTACCACTTGTGACCGGATGAACCTTAGCGCCGAGAAGCTTCATACGGTAGACATTCAGGGCCTGCCTTTCGGTGTCTACTTTTCCCATGAATATCTCACACTCGAGGCCCATGTATGCTGCAACTGTCGCAGTAGCAACACCGTGCTGACCGGCGCCGGTCTCAGCAATGACACGGGTTTTACCCATTTTCTTGGCGAGAAGGCACTGGCCTAAGGCGTTGTTTATTTTGTGTGCACCGGTATGGTTTAAATCCTCGCGCTTCAGATAAATCTCCGCGCCGCCTAAGTCCTCTGTCATATTTTTTGCATAATAGAGAAGTGAAGGGCGGTTCGCGTAGTTATTATAGAGATCCGTCAGCTCCCTGTTGAACTCCGGATCGTCCTTGTAATGATTGTAAGCATCCTCAAGTTCTATAACGGCATTCATCAGCGTCTCTGGTATGTACTGTCCGCCGTGGATTCCGAATCTTCCTTTTGACATATGTACCTCCTTGTCAAATCTGTTCTTTCACGATTTTCATAACTTCGCGGATTTTTTTTTCGTCCTTGCAGCCATCTGTCTCGACCCCGCTTGAGATATCGACTCCCCAGGGTTTTATGGTCTCTATCGCGTCTCTGAGATTTTCCGCTGAAAGTCCGCCGGCTAAAAACCATGGCCTGTCGGGGATTTCCTTTATAAGTGACCAATCGAAGGTCTTACCTCCGCCCTTGCCCTGATCTAAGAGCAGATAATCGGCGGGAGAGTGCAGGGCAGTTTCGATATCAGCCCCTGACCTTACTTCAAAGGCCTTTATGACCTTCTTCCCTGTCTCTTTCTGCACCTGTCTGATGTAGTCAGCCGATTCGTTTCCGTGGAGCTGGGCTATATCTATGATGTTTTCTTTTAAAAGTAAAATGACCTTTTCTATTGGTTGATTTACGAATACACCAACCTTGGTAATTCCAGATTCAAGGTTTTTAGTAAGATTTTCTACCTTTTGAGGTGTCACGCTTCGGTGACTTTTAGGAAAATCAATGATAAATCCAATAAAATCCGGCATATATCTGTTCACCAGCTCTATATCCTCTGGCCGCCTGATTCCGCAGATTTTTATTCGCGTCATTTTATCTCCTGTTTCAGCTCTGAAAGCTTAGCCTTCTTGTCAGCTGCTCTCATCAGTGTCTCTCCGATTAGCACTGCGTCGGCACCAAGCCCTGCTATCTGGGCTACATCTGAGGCTGTTTTGATACCGCTTTCTGATACAAAGACTGTTTCAGGTGGAATCAGGTCTATAAGCCTCTTCGTATTCTCCGTATCAACTGTGAAATCCTTCAGATTTCTGTTGTTAACTCCGATAATTTTTGCCCCACAGTCGATTGCGGTACGGATTTCTTCTGCATTATGTGCCTCAACCAAAGCATCCATTCCAAGTTCTTCAGCCCTGGCCTTGTAGGTCCTTATCTGCTCTCTAGAAAGTATCGCACAGATCAGCAGCACAGCCGATGCTCCGAATACCCTTGCCTGATCGACCATGTACTCGTCAATCGTAAAGTCCTTGCGGAGTACCGGGATATTGACAGCTGCTGTAATCTCCTTCAGATACTCATCACTTCCTAAAAACCAGTGCGGTTCGGTAAGACAGGAGATTGCATCGGCACCGGCTGCCTCATATTCCTTTGCAATCTGCAGATACGGAAAGTCTGGAGCAATCAACCCCTTCGAAGGAGAAGCCTTTTTTACCTCACAGATGAACGACATCCCTGGTTTCTTAAGTGCATTCAGAAATGATGGAACACCACTCTCGGCAGCTTTTTTATCGGCAAGTTCGTGCATTTTTTCAGGAGAAATCTGCTTTTTCTGTTCACCAATTCTTTCTCTGGTCTTTTCTGCTAACTGGTCTAGAATATTCATTAGGCTTCCTCTTCTGATTGAGTTCTGTATCAACTATTACTTGTTCGTCTCCTCGATAAACTGCTGCAGCTTCTCGGCGGCCTTTCCGCTGTCGATGATATGCTCAGCCATCTTAACACCCTCGGCCATATCAGCAGCTTTACCGGCTATATAGATAGCGGCTCCGGCGTTAAGGCATACGGCCTGACGCTTTGGGCCTTTGTCTTTTCCCTCTAGAATATCTCTTGTGATCTGCGCATTCTCTTGAGGAGTGCCGCCTAAGAGCTCGCTCTTGTCGCAGGTTTTGTAACCGAAGTCCTCTGGCTTGATCTGATATACGCCTTCCTTGTCTCCGTTTATCTCGCAGACAGCTGTCGGAGAGCTCATCGAAATCTCATCTAAGCTGTCAAGACCATAGACAACCATTCCGCGCTTAACTCCGAGATTGTGGAGAACCTTTGCGAGTGGCTCGACCTGAGCCTCCTCGTAAACACCCATTACCTGATAGGCTGCACCGGCAGGAGAGGTAAGAGGTCCAAGTATATTAAAAATAGTACGTATTCCAAGCTCTTTTCTTACCGGTCCTACAAACCTCATAGCTGAATGGTATCTCTGGGCGAAGAGGAAGCAGATATTGATTTTCTTAAGTATTTCAAGGTTTCTGGCCGGATCGATGTCTATTTTTACACCGAGAGCCTCGAGACAGTCAGCAGCACCTGACTTAGATGAGGCTGCTCTGTTTCCATGCTTTGCGACTGGAATTCCAGCAGCTGCTATGATTATAGAAGCTGTCGTAGAGATGTTAAATGAGTTTGAACCATCACCACCAGTACCAACGATTTCAAGCACATCCATATCGTTTAACAGCTTCGTTCCGGCAGCTCTCATGCCCTCAGCCGAAGCGGTGATCTCATCAATTGTCTCACCCTTCATACTCATAGCTGTCAGATATGCTGCCTCCTGCACCTGGCTCGCGTTGCCGCTCATAATCTCATCCATAACCTGACGAGCCTCATCATATGTCAAATCCTGTTTTTTAACGACTTTCTTTATAGCTTCTGCAATCATCTTTTACCTCCTGTTTACTGAACTGTGTACCTAGGTTCATCGATCGAATCACCACAGTTACATCAAGGCTATCGTTTGACTAAAAAAGTTTTCTACTATCTGTTTCCCTACATCTGTCATTACTGATTCAGGATGGAACTGCACCCCGAATATCGGGAAATCTGTGTGTTCTACTGCCATTATCTCTTCACGCTCGTCATCTGAAACTGCCGTGATTCTAAGACAGGATGGAAGCGTAGCTTTGTCAGCCTCAAGTGAATGGTAACGCGCCGCTTCAAACACCTCCGGAAGACCGTCTAAAAGAGCACTCTCGCCAACTCTTTTAATAGGTTTTTTCTTGCCGTGCATCAGCTCGGCGGCGTAGGTTATTTTTCCACCAAAGGCTTCAACAATTGCCTGATGTCCGAGGCAGACGCCCATGATCGGGATTTTCCCGGCAAAGCGCTTTATCAAATCGATGCAGATACCAGCGTCAGCCGGCCTTCCCGGACCAGGAGAAAGAAGCAGATGGTCCGGAGCCATTTTTTCCACTTCATCCACAGTCATCTCATCATTACGAATGACTTTAATATCCGGATTCACCGAACCAGCCAGATGATAGAGGTTGTAGGTGAAGCTGTCGTAGTTATCAACTAAAAGAACCATCAAATACCTCCTTCTGCTTTCTTGACTGCAAGCACGACTGCCTTTGCCTTGTTCTGACACTCCTGAAACTCCTTTTCCGGTACCGAGTCAGCTACGATTCCGGCGCCAGAGCGGATAGTCAGCAGATCCTTTTTCTTATAGGCCAGCCTTATGGCTATGCAGACATCTAAGTTTCCGCTGAAATCTATGTATCCGATAGCTCCGCCATAGATGCCTCTCTGGTTGTGCTCGAGCTCCTCAATAATCTGGCAGGCTCTGAATTTCGGCGCACCGGAAAGGGTACCTGCCGGAAGGATTGCATCAACCGCATCGATTGCATCCATATCGTTTCTGATCTCGCCCTCGACAGTAGAGCCGATGTGCATGACCTGTGAATATTTCTGGACCTTCAGGTAGTCGGTTACTTTTACAGTGCCTAGCTTACTTACTTTTCCGACATCGTTTCTGCCGAGATCCACGAGCATGTTGTGCTCGGAGAGCTCCTTTTCATCTGAGAGCAGATCCTTTATCAGTTTCTCGTCCTCTTCATCTGACCTGCCGCGAGGTCTTGTGCCCGCGAGAGGGAAGCTTGAAATCTTTCCGTTCTGAAGTCTCGCGAGCGTCTCAGGTGAAGCACCGGTCAGCTCTATATCCTCACTGGAAAAATAAAACATATACGGGCTTGGGTTCGTGGTGCGAAGTACTCTGTAGGTATCGAAAAGATCACCCTTAACCTTTGCTGTCAGCGGATTGGAGAGCACTACCTGAAAAATATCTCCTTCGTGGATAAAGTGCTTTGCTTTTTCAACCATCCCTGCGTATTCTTCCTTTGAGAACATCGGCTCGATTTCTGTCTGAAGCTCGATTGGCTTGAATGCGTAGCTGTCGTCTCCACTCAGCTGACTCCTGATCTCAGCAATTCTTTTTTCCGCTCTCTTATATGAGTTCTCAGGATCAGCCGTATCTACGCCGCTTATCAGGAAGATTTTCTGCTCGTAGTGATCGAATGCTATCACATCGTTAAAAAGCATCAAATCCATGTCCTTGAAATCACCATCATCTGAAAGCGTAAGCTTCGGCTCGGCGTACCTGATATAATCATAGGAAAAATAACCGACCAGCCCGCCTGTGAAATACGGCAGCTCTTTTAAAACTGCACTTTTGTATTTTGCTACTATTCTGCGAAGCTCTTCACCAGGGTGCTTGACATCTTTTTCGATTGTATTAACTGTCTTATCCCCATCCAAGGTCTTCTCCGTCAGGTGGCCTTTCTGGCAGGTGATCTCAAGCTCCGGCTTGTAGCCTAAGAAAGAGTAGCGGCCCCAGGTCTTATCCTGGCTTGCACTTTCAAGCAGATATACATGCTTGCTGGCAGCTCTAAGCTTCTTCATAGCCATGATCGGTGTAAGCTCGTCAGCGTACATCTCTTCATAGACAGGTACCCGTCTGAAGCCGCTGTCCATCGCTATTTCCTTGACTCTCGATAATTCTGGTTTCACTTTTTCTCCTTTCTTTTGTTCTTCGCTAGCAGATAAAAAAAGACTCGTTCCTGAAGACATATATAAATGTCTTCAGGAACGAGCCCTATAATAATCTATAGTCCCGCGGTGCCATCCTGATTCACGGAGTCCCGTACACTTAGCGAAGTACCAACATACCTCCGGCAACTAACGTATGCCCTACGTCACAGGATACTAAGGAATTCCTTTTCGCTGTGCCCTCGGCGGTCCATTTGTGAAATCTGCATACGGCCCTGCTCTCATCCTCCAGGACTCTCTGTGCGCGCTCGATAACCTTTATCTCCGCTTCAACGGTTTGTTTGTTCTTTAATTGTTTAACAATATACTACTTGGCTTTTCAAATTGCAAGCATTTTTTTCAAAAAATGCAAAATATCTTCAGATAGCATATTATTTAAGATTTAGAATGCTCCTGTATTATTCGTACAATCCGGTGCCTGGTGCTGAGCCTCATACAGCATTCTGAGATTATCATAGTAGTCGCAGTTTGCCGTTACGAGATAAGGATTTACATACAAAAACCCTAAGATTCCAAAGGTACAGGCTGACAGAAGGAACCATCCTATATATGAAAGTAAGAACACAAAGTACTCACACTTATGGCCTCTCATCATATCATTTGATATCCGTCTTGCCTGAGTACCAGTCATCTGTGGATTATCTGCGAGGATATATGGAACCATTGCCCAGCAGAACGACTTGTATATAGCTGGAATATAACAGATAATGGCAATAAGCAACATGATTATCATCCCACCGGTAAATGCTATATTGTACAACATTCTCGGAAAACCATAATTATATCCAAATGTATACTTTAAAATTTCAGATGATAATCCTGTCACACCTATATAGATACCGACAGGGATCACTGCAATAAGACCCCACAGATATATGAACAGGTTCGTAGTAAAAGTAGCCCCGAATATATTGCCGAAGCTGCCAAATATATCGAACATATTACCAAGATCATAATTTTTATTTCTGATAATGCCTATGATCAGATAAAATGCTCCCACATACAGAACCGGTGCAAATATCATATCAAGGATAGCACCGATGACCGGGATACAGGCAATTCCAAATGCAATAAGTCCCGGGATGATCGTTGCTGCAAGCAGAATTCCATATCTGGCTCTGAGAAATGCTTTTGCCTCGTTCTTAAGGATTGGCCTGCTCAGTATTCCATTGATAAAGACAGGCTGTCTCTGTATCGGAGGTGGTGTCTGGTTCTGCCAACCGCCCCAATTGTTCCCGGAACCGCCATTATTCCAGCCATTACCACCTGACTGATTATTGTTCCAGCCGGAATTATTCTGGTTGTTCCAGTTGTTATTGTTACTCTGGCTGTTCCAATCGTTATTGTTGCTCTGGTTGTTCTGATCATTGCCGTTGTTCTGGCTATTCCAGCTGTCTCCGCTATTCTCGTTCCGCTGTTCGTTGTTCCAGCTGTCTCCGCTGTTCCCATTCGGATGGTTGTTGTTCCAGTCTCCGCCATTGTTAAAGTCCATAAAATACTCCTCTTGTCTTAGTTTAACTTTCTGCTTTCCATTCTAGCAAAAAATCACGGACTTGTCATCAGGAAATCTCAGGATTCTTTACTTTTTGTTCAAACATACCAATGATGTTAAAAAGCGTACTTTTTCCGCTTCCGCTTTGACCACTTACACAGAGCATCTCCCCGGAATTTACAGCAAGATTAAAATCGCGAAAAATTTCCCTGTCGCCATATTTTTTATTCAGTCCGGAAATTCTTACAATCTCCTGTCTGCTCATATCTTTTGTATCCATCTGTTTATTCTCCCTTCAGCACACTCACTATATTTTTCCTCTGCAATCTGTCTGTACATAGATATATATTCATCTAAATCCGCTCTGTTCCTGTGCCAGAAGCTTGTCACGATATTTTTCGATTTATTAATGGCTGTGCGCAGCAGTCATGCCTTGATAAGTTCTTCACTTTCGAACTGGCGTGACGAATTCATAAAAAGCATAATAGAATAAAAAGAATCCAGACCTTTCAGTCTGGATTCTGATGAGAGGCGCCACTCGGATTTGAACCGGGGATAGAGGTGTTGCAGACCTTTGCCTTACCACTTGGCTATGGCGCCATAAACGGAGAAGGAGGGATTTGAACCCTCGCGCCGGTTTCCCGACCTATACCCTTAGCAGGGGCACCTCTTCGGCCTCTTGAGTACTTCTCCAAAAGCATTTATGAAAAATGCCCGTTACCAAAGGCACGCGGAATTCATATCTCTGCTCTCAACGTGCTTTTCTATTATACTAAATTTGAATAATCATGTCAATCACTTTTTTGAAACTATTCAGCACTTCTGACAACACACAATGAGAGGTGCGAAGCACCTCGAATATGGGTGCTGAATATTCAATGCAATTTTATCTCTTGTACTCTGCCTGCGCTGTTGCATACAGATTATTGCCGTGATCATCGGCTACGACTATGACTGGAAAATCCTCTACTGTGATGAGTCTTATGGCCTCCGCTCCCAAATCCTCGTATGCTATGACCTCGGATTTTTTGATGCACTTTGAAAGAAGAGCGCCTGCTCCGCCTATCGCAGCAAAGTAAACTGCATGATTTCTTTTTACAGCATCGAGGACTTCAGCAGTGCGCTTGCCCTTGCCAACCATGGCTTTCTCTCCTAAGTCCAGAAGGGTAGGAGCGTACTTATCCATTCTGCTGGCTGTAGTAGGACCGGCTGAACCTATCGGACGTCCCTCTCTGGCAGGGGATGGTCCCATGTAGTAGATAGTGGCATCCTTTATATCGATCGGAAGCTCCTGATTTTTGTCGATGAGTTCCATCAGCCTCTTGTGCGCAGCATCACGGGCTACATACATCTGTCCGGTCAGATAGACGAAGTCTCCTGCGTGAAGTGAATCAGCTTTTTCTGCTGTGATCGGCAGCTCCATATGTATCTCCATGTCAGACCTCCCTTACTATATGACGGTTTACATGACAGCAGATATTCACAGCGACCGGAAGTCCGGCGATGTGAGTAGGGTAGGTATTCACATTTACAGCCAGGGCTGTGATCCTGCCACCCAGACCTGCAGGACCGATACCGAGATCATTGATTTTTTCAAGCATCTCTTTCTCGAGATCAGCTGCCCAGTCGACATCTGAGTGAACTCCGACCTCACGTGTCAGGGCTTCTTTCGCCATCTCGGCGCATTTCTCGAAATCTCCGCCAATTCCTACACCAACTACCATTGGAGGGCAGGCATTCGGGCCGGCATCGTTTACTGCGGTAAGTATAGCTTCCTTTACCCCTTCTATGCCCTGAGCAGGCTTTAACATGAAGACACGGCTCATATTTTCACTGCCGAATCCCTTTGGAGCAATCTTTATGCGGATCTTGTCGCCAGGTACTATTTTTTCATGGATGATGGCAGGAGTGTTGTCTCCTGTATTCTTCCTGATGATAGGGTCAGATACAACGGATTTTCTTAGGTAGCCGTCTGTATATCCTTCACGGACACCCTGATTTACCGCATCTTCCAGATCTCCACCCGTCAGATGTACATCCTGACCAATCTCTAAAAATACCACTGCCATTCCTGTATCCTGACAGATAGGTATCTGATCTGACTTCGCTATGTCAAGATTCTTCTGTAGCTGGCCTAAAATCTGCTTTCCAAGTGGAGACTCCTCATTTTCATGAGCCTCCGAAAGAACCTTCTTCATGTCAGAAGAGAGCTCATAGTTTACTGAGATACACATCTCACGGATGTTCTTGGTAATCTCACTTACATCTACTTCTCGTACCATATGATTTTCTTTTCCCAACCAGGACTGCTTTTTAACGGATCAGTCGTCCTTTTTATCCTGTTCCGTTCTGTCTAATAGTCTGTCTATATCGTTCTTTTCTTTTTCTTTATCGTCATTTGAATCTGAATCAGACTCATTTGAAGTATTATCTTCGTCTGATTCTAAAGTTTCTTCCTTTGCGGCCTCCTCGGCTTCCTCTTCGAGATAATCACGGCGAACCTTGGCAATAGAGGCTACTTTTTCATCAGGCTTTAAGTCTATAAGCTTAACTCCGGTACCGTATCTGGACTGAAGCGTAGTCTCACCGACCTTGATTCTTATAATCGTGCCGCTGGTGTTGATGATCATTACCTCATCGTTCTGATTTACGACCTTGACACCTACGAGATATCCGGTGCGCTCAGAAACGCTGTAGCATTTATTTCCCTTTATTCCTCTGTTCTTTACCGGGAACTCTGAGAGAAGAGTGCACTTTCCAAGTCCCTTTTCAGAAACTATAAGGGCTGAGTCACCCTGGGAAGCAAGCTGCATAGCAATAATCTCATCGCCTGCAGAAAGATTCATTCCACGAACTCCTGTAGCAGTTCTTCCCATCGGCCTTACATCTGTAGCCTTGAATCTGCAGGACTGACCGAACTTAGTGAACAGAAGGATATCGTCTTCGTCTGTAACCTTCTTTACAGTGATAAGTTCATCGCCATCCTTAAGATTTACAGCAATAAGACCATTTTTATTAATATTTTCAAAATCAGTTACCCTGGTCTTCTTTACTGTACCTGTCTTTGTAACCATGAACAGATACTCATTATCCTCGACGTTTTCTTCACGGAGAGCGATAGTCGAAGTAATCTTCTCATCTCCTGCGAGCTGGATCAGATTTACTATAGCTGTTCCTCTGGCAGTTCTTGAAGCCTCAGGAATCTTATAGGCCTTAAGTCTGAAGACACGACCTCTATTCGTAAAGAACAACAGGTTGTGATGATTTGTCGTCATCATAAGCTCTCTGATGTAATCATCATCTAAGAGCTCTGTACCCTTGATTCCCTTACCTCCGCGGTTCTGAGCCTTGAAATTCTCCATGCTCATGCGCTTGATGTAGCCTAAATTCGTAAAAGTGATGACTGTGTTATCATCCGGGATCAGATCTTCATCGTCTAACTCGTCATCTCCGCCGGCTACTATCCTGGTGCGTCTGTCATCGCCATACTTGTCCTTATAGACAAGGATTTCTGTCTTTATGACTCCGAGAAGGATCTTCTCATCGCCAAGGATTGCCTGATATTCTTTTATTTTGTCCTGGAGACCCTTGTACTCATCCTCAAGCTTCTGTCTTTCGAGTCCTGTCAGGGCACGGAGTCTCATCTCGACGATGTTCGATGCCTGGATGTCATCGAGTCCGAATCTGTCCATAAGTGATGTCTTCGCTGTAGCGACATCCTTTGAACCTCTGATTATAGAAATGACTTCGTCGATATAGTCGAGAGCTTTGAGGAGACCTTCAAGAATATGAGCTCTCTCCTGAGCCTTATTCAGATCGTACTTTGTACGTCTTGTAACTACCTCTTCCTGGAAAGAAAGATAGTTGTCGAGAAGCTCCTTGAGATTCAGGATTTTCGGCTGATTGTCAACCAGTGCAAGCATTATAGCTCCGTATGTCTCCTGGAGCTGGGTGTGCTTGTACAGCTGATTCAGCATGATCTGCGGGTTTACATCTTTTCTGAGCTCGATTGCTACTCTCATTCCCTCACGGCTGGTCTCGTCGCGAAGGGCAGTGATGCCGTCAAGCTTTTTATTTTTAACTAAGTCAGCGATATTCTCAATAAGACGGGCTTTATTTACATAATAAGGGAGCTCTGTAATTACGATACGGTTCTTTCCGTTTGGCATCGGCTCGATATCTGTGACACCGCGGACTCTGATTTTGCCACGGCCGGTTCTGTAGGTATCATTTATGCCTTTGTGACCTAAAATCTCAGCGCCTGTAGGAAAATCAGGTCCTTTTATGATGGTCATTATCTCATCGATAGAAGTATCGCGGTCTTCGTTTACTTTGTTATCGATGATTCTTACCACTGCGTCGACAACCTCGCGGAGGTTATGTGGCGGAATATTCGTAGCCATGCCGACTGCGATACCCTGAGCTCCGTTTACAAGCAGGTTAGGATAACGGGATGGAAGAACTACCGGCTCCTTTTCTGTCTCATCGTAGTTCGGAATGAAATCCACGGTATCCTTACCGATATCCTGGATCATTGCCAGAGAAATCTTTGAAAGACGGGCCTCTGTATAACGCATGGCTGCCGGACTGTCTCCATCGACTGAACCGAAGTTTCCGTGTCCGTCTACAAGAGGATATCTGGTGTTCCAGTCCTGCGCTAAGTTTACCAAAGCTCCGTAGATAGATGAGTCTCCGTGAGGGTGATATTTACCCATTGTATCACCGACTATACGGGCGCACTTTCTGTGAGGCTTGTCCGGATAGTTGTTCATCTCGCTCATAGAGTAGAGAATACGGCGCTGAACAGGCTTTAAACCATCACGCACATCTGGCAGAGCTCTCGAAACGATAACACTCATCGAATAGTCGAGATACGAGGACTCCATAGTTTTCTTTAAGTCGACTTCTCTTATATTGTCAAAAATTTTGTCATCCATAGTTTTTCCTTATCAGACGTCGAGGTTTTCTACCTTCTTAGCGTTTTCTATGATAAACTCACGTCTCGGCTCTACCTCGTCACCCATCAGAGTCGAAAATACATTATCGATTTCAGAGAGATCATCGTCATCCATATTGACACGCTTGAGAACTCTGCGCTCCGGGTCCATAGTTGTCTCCCAGAGCTGGTCAGCATCCATCTCTCCAAGTCCCTTGTAACGCTGGACTTTATTCTTCTCATCACGACCAATCTCGTTCATTATCTGGTTCAGCTGGTCATCGTTGTAGGCATACCAGACCTTTTTATTCCTCTCGACCTTGTAAAGAGGAGGCATAGCCAGATACACATAGCCCTGCTTAATAAGCTCAGGCATGAATCTGTAGATAAAGGTCAGCATCAGCGTCGCGATGTGAGCTCCGTCGACATCGGCATCAGTCATTATAATAATTTTATGATATCTGAGCTTTGTAATATCGAAATCATCAAGGATCCCGGTACCAAAGGCCGTGATCATGGCTTTTATCTCTTTATTGCTGTAAATTCTGTCCTCGCGTGCCTTTTCGACGTTTAAGATTTTTCCTCTCAGTGGCAAAATAGCCTGTGTCGCACGACTCCTGGCTGTCTTTGCAGAACCGCCTGCCGAATCTCCCTCGACTATGAAAATCTCACAGTGTGAAGGATCCTTATCAGTGCAGTCAGCAAGCTTTCCCGGAAGAGAGGTGGAGTCTAAGGCGGTCTTTCTTCTGGTCAGATCTCTGGCCTTTCTTGCGGCCTCGCGTGCTCTCTGAGCGAGAAGCGATTTCTCACAGATGATCTTCGCGACCTGAGGATGCTGCTCGAGAAAATATGTAAGCTGCTCACTTACTACAGAATCAACTGCAGTCTTTGCCTCGCTGTTTCCAAGCTTCTGCTTGGTCTGTCCCTCGAACTGAGGCTCCTCGATTTTGATACTTATAATAGCTGTAAGACCCTCACGGATATCGTCACCTGTAAGAGGAGGGTCATTTTCTTTTATAAGCTTATTGTCCTGAGCATATTTGTTAAAAGTACGGGTCACCGCGCTCTTAAAGCCGGCTACATGAGTTCCGCCCTCAGGAGTAATAATATTATTAACAAAGCTGTATGAGGAATCGTTGAATGAGTCGTTGTGCTGCATTGCAACCTCGACCAAAACTCCGTTCTTCTGGCCTTCGCAGTAAATGACCTCTGGATAAAGCGGCTGCTTTCCCTTATTTAAGTACTCTACAAATTCCTTGATTCCACCTTCGTAGTGGAAAACAACTTTCTTATCCTCTTCACCTCTGTGGTCTGTCAGAGAAATCTTTAAGGCCTTCGTCAGGAAGGCTGTCTCTCGGAGACGGACTTTTAAGGTATCAAAATCAAATACAGTCTCTTCAAAAATAGTCTCATCCGGCTTAAATGTAACCTTTGTTCCGGTATGATCAGCTTCGCACTCGCCTACGACCTCAAGCGGGTTAACTGTTTTACCTTTTTCGTAGCGCTGTCTGTAGACTTTTCCATCACGGCGGACCTCAACCTCGAGCCAGTCGGAGAGAGCATTAACAACTGAAGCACCTACTCCGTGCAGACCACCTGAAACCTTGTATCCGCCACCGCCAAATTTACCACCGGCGTGCAGCACTGTAAAAACGACTTCAACCGCCGGCTTTCCAGCCTTATGGTTGATGTCTACCGGGATACCACGGCCATCATCAGTAACTGTGATAGTATTGTCCTTATTAATCTCTACCTGAATGTGGTGGCAGTATCCTGCCAATGCCTCATCCACAGAGTTATCCACTATCTCATATACGAGATGGTGAAGTCCCTTAACAGAGGTGGAACCTATGTACATTCCCGGTCTTTTTCTTACGGCTTCGAGTCCTTCAAGAATCTGAATCTGATCTCCGCCATATTCATGTTCAACCATTTATTATAACTCCATTCTTTACTTCAAAAACCTTATTCACCTGATACTGGTTCTTTACGAAATCATCAAGTCCAGTACAGGTGATAAGAGTCTGTGTATCTGAAAGACTTTTTAAAAGGTCTTTTTGCCTATTGCTGTCGAGCTCTGAGAGCACATCGTCAAGGAGAAGCACCGGTTTTTCACCTGTCTCCTTTTCCATCATTGTGACCTCAGAGAGCTTGAGTGAGAGAGCAGCAGTACGCTGCTGACCCTGTGAACCAAATTTTCTCAGATCAACTCCGCCTAAGTCAAACCTCAGGTCATCTCTGTGCGGTCCCTTAGTAGTAGACCCAAGCCTTATATCATTATCATACGAAAAATCAAGCGCTTCGCGCATTCCCTCAGCCGAGACATTTTTCTCGTAGAAAAGTTCTACCTCTTCTCTGTCGTTTGAAATCTGCCTGTGAAGTTCACTAACTAAAGGAGCTATAGTCTCTACGAATTCTTCCCGTCGCTTGATGATCTTTGAGCCGTATTCTGCAAGCTTATCGTCCCATACTGGAAGAGTATCCAAAAGCTTTTTATTAAAGACTATGTCTTTTAACAGCTTATTTCTCTGATTTAGCGTCTTACTGTATTCAGTAAGATTATATAAATACACTCTGTCTATCTGGCAGAGCTCCATATCAATAAACCGTCGCCTTTTATCTGGTCCGTTCTTAATGATTGCTAGATCTTCCGGTGAAAAAAATATGATATTTAAAATTCCAAAGAGATCTGACGATTTCTTTATTGGAACCTTATTTATAGCTATGCCCTTGGAGTGGTTATTTTTCAAATGGATATCTATACGATATTCACTTGAATTTTTTTCAACAATAGTTCTAATATGTGCTTCCTGCTCACCAAACCGGATCATATCCTTATCCCTGCTTCCCCTGTGCGAACGGCTCGTACCGCTTACGCAGATGGCTTCAAGGATATTTGTTTTTCCCTGGGCATTGTCGCCATATATGATATTTGTCGAAGGGTCAAAATCTATAGAAAGCCTCTCGTAATTTCTGAAATTTTTCAATTCAAGCGACTTAACTATCATTTAACGATCACTAACTCTTCTCCATTGAAGCTGACTCTGTCGCCATCGTAGAGTTTTCGTCCACGGCGGGTATCCACTTCACCGTTTACTTCTACTTCTCCGTTCTGGATGACTTCCTTGGCTTCTACTCCGGAACCCACAAGACCAGCTTTTTTTAAAGCCTGGCCTAACTTTATGAAATCGTCTGTTTCTCTAATCTGAACTTCCATTTTTATCTCTGATTTGTAAAATTAACCGGAAGGACTATGTATATATAAGACTCAGCATCATCCTTGATAAATGCCGGAGACTTGGCATCCATCAGATAAATGCTTACCTGCTCATCATCTATAACCCTTAAAGCATCAAGTAAGAATCTCGGGTTAAAACCGATCATCAGGTCTTCGCCCTCTTTAAGTACCTGAATATCTTCTTTCATAGTTCCAAAGGCGGAATTTCCCATTAATTCAATCTTACCATCAACTATATTTAAAATAATAGGCTTCTTTTCGCCCTCTTTTACAAGAAGAGTAGCACGATTAATACTATCAACTATTTCACGGCGGTTTACGACCACTTTGGTATTGAACTGGAAGCGGATCATCTGTTCATAGTTGAAATACTGTCCTTCAATCAGACGCACAACCATCGTGGTATTTTCGATATCTACTATCATCTGATTATCTGTAAAGTAGATATAAGCCTTATCATTTATTTCACTTGACAGGTTTTTATTAATTTCATTTAATGACTTTCCAGGAATAATTACACTGTGGTCTGGGTAAGGCTGCTTTAATTGAATTGTCCTTACCGAAATACGGTGTCCATCGAGAGCTACCATCTTCAGGAAATTCCCGTGAATTTCCATATAGACACCAGTCATCATCTTATTTGCTTCGTTTACTGCCGCTGCAAATGAAGTCTGGGTGATGATATTTTTAAAGGTCAGCTGAGAAATTTCTACCGGCTCGTCTATTTTTAAAATAGGCAGTTTTGGAAAATCCTGTCCTGACTTTCCGATAATCTTGTACTCAGCTGTTCCACATCTTATCACTGTATGGAACTGTTCGTCACTTTCGATAAAGACTGTTTCAGGAGGAAGATTTCTTACGACATCTGAAAAGAGCTTTGCATCCAATGCCACATAACCTTCCTCTTCAACGCTGCTCTCTGAAACCATGCTCTCAATTCCCAAGTCCATGTTACTTGCAGTAAGCTTTAAAGAACCGTCAGTGGTGTTTAAAAGAATACATTCAAGTATAGGCATCGTTGTTTTGCCGGGTACAGCTTTGGATACGATATTTACACTGTTTTGCAGTGCTGATTGTGTACATGAGATCTTCATTAAGGTTTATTACTCCTTTCAGCAGTCCTTTAAGATCTTGCGAAGCGTTTTGTAA